>Ga0315279_10000182_pt1 | contig 137065 bp, 106 predicted proteins | sample YL17G06_20_MG_FD_203694 | JGI IMG/M metagenome (GOLD analysis project Ga0315279, IMG submission 203694) | Sediment microbial communities from Yellowstone Lake, YNP, Wyoming, USA - YL17G06_20 | ecosystem: Environmental > Aquatic > Freshwater > Lake > Sediment | place: USA: Wyoming | collected... | reverse complement strand
GAAGGTTTACGAACGATTTCCTGGGATCGAGCGGGTTCTCTGGGGTGGGGCGTTATGGGAGCGAGGCTATTTCGTGATGAGTTCGGGGGCGGGCACCACAGATGAAATGGTGCAAAAGTATATCAGGGATCAGCGGCAAGGAGAGCCTGAGGCAAACGATAAGCCGAACTTGTTCGGCTAAGAAGCCACCGAGCTCTGCTCGGTGGTAGTTCACTTAATATTTTTTCATGTTTTTTTGATCTGTTCCTCACCTGTCGCATTCCTGATAAACAATTATCCTCCCTTTCTGAAGCTCCCATACACCGTTTTGAATCCCGACATAGAAGTTTTAGATGTTCCATTTAGCTTCCCCCACCGGAACATACACGTAACGTCTTCTGGAATCGGTCGTTAGGGGTTAAAACTGAGAGGTTGCTGTTGCCGAATGGCATGATACCCGGATTTAACCGGGGAAACTCGATACGAGGAAGGTGGGGACAGATCAAGGGGACCGGGTCGAAGAGGGGCTGGGGCCGGGGGTCTATTTCGTGAATCCGGAGGGCAAGGATGTCAAGCCGATTCGGATCGTCAAACTGAGATAATTCCGAAAGAAAGAACATAGGTGGGGTGGGGGATTTCCCCCACCCCACCTATTCACTTTGGTGAATAGGTATGAACCAAAGTGAATAACTGAAACCCTTTTTGATACACCTTTTGGCGCTTCCGTTTTTATCTTTTATTATTATAACCATAAATCATTCAATGAGTTATATGAAAAGAGATTATTTTGTTAAACTTCTGGCATGGAATTTGCATCTAAATTAGTGTATGGAGAAAGGAATAAGCATGATGACGAAAACTGCAAGTCGGCGGATCGGTGAGATCCTTGTCGGGCTGGGCTATATTTCCGGGGAGGATGTCGCTCATGCTTTGGAGCTTCAGAAACAGAGTCCGAAGAAGAAAATCGGGCGCATCCTGGTCGAGACGAATGCGCTCACCGACCAGCAGGTCTTCAAGGCCATTGAGCTGCAGTGGGATGAGTGGCTAAAAGGAAGCGCAGCGTAACTCCCTGCTTTAAGCAATCCCAATCGCGTTATGTTCCAGCGGCCCCTCTTGTTATATGGGCCGTTTTTTTTCCTCTCAACCCTTAAAAAATATCCCGCCGGGGCTTGACAAGGAGGCCGGTTTTCGGGTATCATATTCCGAACTCTGAAATGATGAAGACGCTGACGCCTCAAAATAGTTTTGCGAACGCCAATGGCCCTCTGAGGGCCATTTTTTTTTAACCCCGAGCCATGGCCGCTGACCTAAACGCCCTGCTTGTCCTGGAGGACGGAACCGCCTGCGAGGGAGCGGGCTTCGGGGCCGAGGCTACCGTCTTCGGGGAGCTGGTCTTCAACACCTCCATGACCGGATACCAGGAGGCCCTGACTGATCCCTCTTATCATGGGCAGATCCTGATGATGACCTATCCCTTGATCGGGAACTACGGGGTGGCCAAAGAATACCTTGAGTCCGATGGGGTCAAAGCCCGGGGGTTCGTGGTCCATGAGCTTTGCTCGAACCCCTCCACCTGGGGACGGAAGGGCGAGCTGTCCGGTTACCTCAAACGGCAGGGCATCCCCGGCATCCAGGGTGTAGACACAAGGGGCCTGACCCTGAAGACCCGGTATCGCGGGACCATGAAGGCGGCGCTGGCGACCTCGCGCCATAAGTCAGACCCCGCTGTCCTGCTTGAAAAGGTCCGCGCCATGTCCTCGCCGGACGCCACGAACCTCGTCGGCGAGGTCAGCGTCCAGAAAGCGCAAAGCCTGAAGGGCCCGAAGGGGAGAGCCCTGGTCGTGCTCGTGGACTGCGGGGTGAAGAGAAGCATTCTCAAAAACCTCCTGACCTTCGCCTCGGTCAGGCAGGTCGCTTATGATTGCCCCGCAGAGGAGATCCTGGCTTTGAACCCCAAGGGGGTGCTCTTCTCCAACGGCCCGGGGGACCCCAAGCATCCGGAAATGCAGGCCACGACGAAAACGATCCAGAACCTGCTCGGAAAAGTCCCCCTCTTCGGCATCTGTCTGGGACACCAGCTCCTGGCGCTCGCTCTCGGCGGGGACACCTACAAGCTCAAGTTCGGTCACCGGGGCTCCAACCAGCCCGTCGTGGATCTGCTCACAGGGCAGGTGTCCATCACCTCTCAGAACCACGGCTACGCCGTATCCCCGAATGTCAAAATGCCGGAGGTCGAGGTCACCCAGATCAATGTCAGCGACGGGACCGTGGAGGGCCTTCGCCATAAAAAGCTTCCCGCCTTCTCGGTCCAGTATCACCCCGAAGCCTCTCCCGGCCCGCACGACGCCCGGGGCCTGTTTGTCCAGTTCGCTGAGATGCTCCAGTAACCCATGATCAAAACCAGCCAGTCCATTCTGATCATCGGGTCGGGGCCGATCACGATTGGCCAGGCCGCGGAGTTCGACTTCTCCGGGACGCAGGCCTGCCGCTCCCTCCGGGAGGAGGGTTACAAGGTCGTCCTGGTGAACTCCAACCCGGCCACGATCCAGACCGACCCCGAGACCGCGGATACCGTCTATATCGAGCCCCTGATCCCGGAAGCCCTGGAAAAAATCATCGAGAGGGAGAAGCCCTTCGGCATCCTCTCCGGCATGGGGGGCCAGACGGCGTTGAACCTCTGCCGGGAGCTGGCCAAGAGCGGGGTGCTGGATAAGCACGGGGTGAAGCTTCTGGGCTCTCCCCTGGAAACGATCGAGGCCTCGGAGGACAGGGACAAGTTCCGGGTCCTGATGGACTCCATCCGGGAGCCCATCCCCAAAAGCGCGGCCTGCGGAAGCCTGGCCCAAGCACGGGAAACAGCCGAATCCTTAGGCTATCCCGTGGTCGTCCGGCCGGCCTACACCCTGGGCGGGTCCGGGGGCGGCATCGCGAACACCCTGGAAGAGCTGGAAACCATCGGGGGCCGGGGCTTGAGGCAATCCGCCATCAAGCAGGTGCTCATCGAGGAGAGCGTGCTGGGCTGGAAGGAGTACGAGTACGAGGTCATGCGCGACCAGAGGGACACCTGCCTGATCGTGTGTACTATGGAGAACCTGGACCCCATGGGCGTGCACACCGGAGAGTCCATCGTGGTGGCCCCGGCCCAGACCCTCTCGGACGTGCAGCATCAGGAGCTCCGCGATGCCGCTCTGGCCGTCATCCGCGCCTTGAAGATCGAAGGGGGGTGCAACATCCAGTTCGCGGTGCATCCCGGAACCGGGGAGCACCGCATCATCGAGGTCAATCCCCGGGTCTCGCGCTCCTCGGCCCTGGCCTCCAAGGCCACGGGCTATCCCATCGCCCGGGTCGCGGCCAAGCTGGCCATGGGGATGACCCTGGATGAGATCAAGAACGCCATCACCGGTAAGACCAAGGCCGCGTTCGAGCCCGCCCTGGATTACGTGGTGGTGAAGATCCCCCGCTGGCCGTTCGACAAGTTCAAGGGCGTGGAGCGTGAGCTCGGGACCCAGATGAAGTCCACGGGCGAGGTCATGGCCATCGGGCGGTGCTTCGAGGAGGCCCTGATGAAGGCGATCCGCTCCCTGGAGATCGGAAAGCAGGGCCTGGAGCCCGAGGAATGGGCCGAGCACGAGCTGTTCAAGGAGATCGAGCGGCCCACGGACCTTAGGCTTTTCGCCCTGGCCGAGGCCCTGAGGAGGGGTTATTACGTGGAGCGCCTGGCCAGGCTCTCCAAGATAGACGCCTGGTTCATCCACAAAATCAAAGGCCTCGTGGACATGGAGAGGCGGCTCGCAGCCAGGTCCCTGGACGAGGAAACTCTCCTCCAGGCCAAACGCCTCGGGTTCGGAGACGCCTACATCGCCAAGCTCAGGAAAACGTCCCTGCCGACCCCCCACCCCCTGCATCCTGACTATTTCATGGTGGACACCTGCGCGGCGGAGTTCGAAGCCGAGACGCCGTATTATTACTCGACCCATGCCAGGGGCCAGGGATCCAAGGGTCCAAGGGTCCAAGGGAAAACCACTCCGGGTCCAGTGGTCATTATCGGCTCGGGGCCGATCCGGATCGGACAGGGCATCGAGTTCGATTACTCCTGCGTGCACGCCGCCCTGGCTTTGAAAGAGGCCGGGCACGAGGCCGTGATGATCAACAACAACCCCGAGACCGTGTCCACGGACTTCGACATCTCAACCCGCCTGTACTTCGAGCCCCTGACCCTGGAGGACGTGATGGCCGTCATCCGGGAGGAGTCCCCCATCCGGGGGGCCATCCTGCAGTTCGGGGGCCAGACCGCGGTGAACCTGGCCGTGCCCCTTTCCCGGGCCGGAGTCCCGATCCTGGGCACAAGTCCCGAAGCCATGGACATCGCCGAGGACCGCAAGCGCTTCTCGGCCCTGCTTCACGAACTGGCCATTCCCCAGCCCCGCTCGGCCACGGGGTTCTCGTTCTCCGAGATCAAGGCCCTGGCCAGGGAGATCGGGTATCCGGTCCTGGTCCGGCCCTCCTACGTCATCGGGGGGCGGGCCATGGAGATCGTGTATTCCGAGCGGGAGCTGGAGCACTACATGAAGCTGGCCACCAAGGCCTCGCGCGAGCACCCCATCCTGGTGGACAAGTTCCTGACCGATGCCCTCGAAGTGGACGTGGACGCCCTCGCCGACGGGAAGGAGGTCTTCATCGCCGGGGTCATGGAGCACATCGAGGAGGCCGGGACGCACTCCGGGGACTCCTTCATGGCTCTGCCGCCCCAGACGCTTTCCAGTGACGTGGTGGCTCATGTCGAGGACTACACGCGCAAAATCGCTTTAGCCCTGCCGGTGGTGGGCCTCCTGAACATCCAGTTCGCGGTCAAGGACGGAACCGTGTACGTACTGGAAGCCAATCCCCGTGCCAGCCGCACCGTGCCCTTCGTGTCCAAGGCCATCGGAGTTCCCCTGGCCAAGCTGGCCACCAGGATCATGCTCGGGACCAGACTGAAGGAAGCCGTCCCTGCCTCTCACCCCAGCCCTTCCTTCGTCTCGGTCAAAGCCCCGGTCTTCCCCTTCCTCAAGCTTCCCGGCGTGGATCCTCTCCTGGGCCCGGAGATGAAATCCACGGGCGAGGCCATGGCCATGGACCCGGACTTCGGCCAGGCCTATTACAAAGCCATCCTCGCCGCGGACCAGGGTTTTGCCAGGGAAGGCACGGTCTATCTCACCATCCGGGACGAGGACAAGCCGGCCATCGTGCCCATCGCCAAGGAGTTTGCAGGCCTCGGATTCCGGATCGTGGCCACCCGGGGAACCACGGAGTTCCTGAAGGGCAAGGGGGTCCCCTGCGAGCCGGCCTACCGCATCAGCGAGCGGAAATCCCCCAACGCGCTGGACCTGATGCGCGAAGGGAAGATCCATCTCATCGTGAACACCCCCAGCGAAGTCACCGGCACGCGGAGGGACGGGTACGCCATGCGCCGCCTGGCCGTGGAGCTGGGCATCCCCTTCATCACTGCCCTGTCCTCGGCCAAAGCCGAGATCATGGCCATCAAAGCCGCCCGCAAGGGCGAGCTCACGGTGCGGCCCCTGCAACGGCCAACAGCCGGGCAGGAATCGGCCTGATAAACACCCCCCGATAAAGCCCCTTTTTCCACTTTTCCGCGTAAGCAGGGCCGAAAAAGCCACGTTAAGGCCCCGATCAACAGCATCGGGGTCTCCGCTTCGCTTCGAGGGGACCTCCGAAAGGCCTACGAAATCCCAAGGGGTTTCCGAGGATTCCGAGGTATTCACGCCATACTCACGCCGTATTCACGCCCTCCCCTCCCGATTTCCTGTTTTTTGAACCTGACCTGACCCCCTGGAACTGGTCCAGGTAGTATGTTACAATTTCAGCCTGGACCGAGGCGGGAAACCCCTTTCAGGGAGGTTAGAGATGTCGCAGAAGCCATACCGACCGGAGGAGATCATCGGGAAGCTCCGGGAGGCCGAAGTGTTGTTAAGCCAGGGGATGAACGTGGAGGAGGTCTGCCGGAAGATTGAGGTGACCAAGATGACCTTCTACCGCTGGCGGAGGGAGTATGGGAAGCTGCGGGTGGATCAGGCCCGGCGGCTGAAGGAGCTGGAGCGGGAGAACAGCCGGCTGAAGAAGCTGGTAGCGGACCTGTCGCTGGACGCCCAGATTCTGAAGGAGGCGGCCTCGGAAAACTGTTGATCCCGGCCAAACGGCGCCGGACGGTGGAGCGGGTGGTGTCCGAGCTTCACGTTCCTGAGCGCCGGGTGTGCCGGGCCCTGGGGCAGCCGAGATCGACGCAGCGGTACCGGGCGAGGGGGACGGACGAGGAGTTCCGGCTGGTGCAGGACATCGTGCGGCTGGCCAGCCAGTATGGCCGCTACGGGTACCGGAGGGTGACCGAGCTGTTGCGCCGGGAGGGGTGGAGAGTGAACCACAAGCGGGTGGAGCGGATCTGGCGGAGAGAGGGGCTGAAGGTCCCTCAGCGGCAGAAGCCCCGGAGGCGGCTGTGGCTCTCCGACGGGTCTTGTGTGCGGCTAAGGCCCGAGCGGAGGAACCAGGTGTGGAGCTACGACTTCGTGAGTGGCCGGACCAGCGACGGGCGGCCCTTGCGCATCCTGACCATCCTGGACGAGTACACCCGGGAGTGCCTGGCGATTGATGTGGCCCGGACGTTCACCTCCGAGGATGTGCTCGACCGGCTGGCGGACCTGTTCATCCGCCGCGGGATCCCGGAGCACCTCCGCTCCGACAACGGGCCGGAGTTCACGGCCAGGGCGGTCCGGAGATGGCTGTCCCGGCTGGAAGTCAGGACCCTGTACATCGAGCCCGGGAGTCCTTGGGAGAACGGCTACATCGAGTCGTTCAACGGAAAGTTCCGGGATGAGTTCCTGAACCGGGAGCTGTTGGATACCCTTTTGGAAGCCCGGGTCTTGACGGCCCGCTGGCGGTGGGAGTATAATACCTTCCGCCCACACAGTGCCTTGAACTACCGGCCTCCGGCTCCAGAGGCGTTCGAACCGTTGCCTTTAGGCCCTGCTCCGCTACACCCCCAGGTAGCCGAAGCAGCATGAAAACAGTAACACTGAGGGTGGTACATACTTTGGGGGCAGGTCACGACCCCCTACGCTGTCATATGTCGCCAGTCTCTGCCGACAGTCAGCGACAGTGCCTCCTGCAGGCCCAACGTTTATCCCCTGCCAGCGCAACGCCGCCAGCCATGTCGGACGTGACAAGAAGTATGGCGCCCCATAATCATACACCCAAATGCCGATGGGGAAGGTGGGATCGCTCGCCCGTAGAGGCGAGGCGAACGCTGATAAACCTGTTACCAGCGCAAGCATCATGACGATTCTTCTTGCCATTTCCCTTGCTCCTTTCTTTTACAAAGTTTGAGATGAAAACGGTGCAAACGCCTTTTTCCTACTGCAACTTGACAACCCGTATTGGCTTGGCCTCTTTGCCCTCAGGCTTGAGGAAATACACACCCGCAGCCAGCCCTTCCCCGATCTTTTCTCCTTTATAGGTCCCTACCTTCCGGCCTGCGATGTCGTAGAGTGAGAAGCGCTCCTTCTCATGTCCTGGAAGGGTGGCAAAGGAGATAAAGGGGTTGGGTGTTACTTTCAACGGTCTAACCGTCAAACCGTCTAACTGTCTAACCGGCGTTTCAACGCCTACATACCCATTCGCATCCGTCTTGATAAGGTAGACATCCTCCCCCCCTGCCCCGAATGAGTTGGTATATCCTGCGATGATGTAGCCTCCATCCGAGGTTTGCCGGACAGACAAGCCATCATCATCTCCCGACCCACCATAGGTCCTTGTCCAGAGGGTATCCCCGGAAGCATTGGTCTTGATCAGGTAGACATCGCCTCCGCCTGCGCCAAAGGATAATGTCAACCCCGCGATGATGTAGCCTCCGTCCGTGGTCTGGCACACAGAATAGCCGGCATCCTGGTTCGTCCCCCCATAGAACCTGGTCCAAAGGGTATCCCCGGCAGCATTGGTCTTAATCAAGTAGACTTTGTCATGAACGCCCCCGCCGAAAGAGTACGACTCCCCTGCGATGATGTATCCCCCGTCCGAAGTTTGCTGGACTGACCAGCCCTCATCCCAACTCGTCCCCCCATAAGTCATGGTCCAGAGGGAGTCTCCGGAAGCATTGGTCTTGATCAGGTAGACATCAGTGGCTCCTGCACCGAAAGAATCAGTCCACCCCGTTACGATGTAGCCGCTATCCGAAGACTGCCGGACAAAGTTTGCCCCTTCGTAGCCTGGCCCTCCATAAGTCCTGGTCCAGAGGGTGGCCCCTAAGGAATCGGTCTTAATGAGATAGGCGTCGTCTATTCCTGCACCGTAGGAGGTGGTCAACCCTGCGACGATGTAGCCTCTATCCAAAGTCTGCTGGACTGAGTAGCCAATATCGGTGCTTGCACCTCCGTAGGTCCTAGTCCAGAGGGTGTCTCCTGACTGGTTGGTCTTGATGAGTAAAACATCCGCTCCGTTGGATGGGGTTCTAACACCCCCTGTGATGATGTAACCTCCATCTGTGGTCTGCTGGACGGAGTAACCCTCCTCGGTGACCGTGTCCCCGTAGGTCCTGGTCCAGAGGGTGTCCCCTAAGGAATCGGTCTTGATGAGGTAGACGTTGTCGCCCCCGAAAGAGCGGGTATACCCTGTGACAATATAACCTCCGTCCATGGTCTGTTGGACGGAATAGCCTTCATCATCCCCCGTCCCTCCATAGGTCCTCTCCCACCCAGGTTGGGCGTAAACAGCCGCAGGGGAGCCGAGGAGCAGAGGAGCAAGGGAGACTGCAAGGCAAAACAGACAAAGGGGCCTACTCAGTCCGAGCTTGCCCCTCGAAAGCAGAAATCCCCGCGACCTTAGTTGAACCAAGGCGAGGGATACGAAAGGTCTGTTGAAGATGTTTACCTCCTTAAGTAGACGGAGGTATTATAACAAAAATAACAGATTAGGTCAAGCAAATTTATTTAAAAAGAAGATCGAGACGACTTCCTGGTTTCCCCAAAGGCGAGAATTAAGGCCAAAAAAGTGGGACACGGCATATGTGTCCTTACCACCCACCTAGGGAATCCAAAGATCCCGCCCTACCCATTTCTGGATTCCCACTCCCGCATTCAACTTTCCCCCTTCACAAATCCCTGAATTTTAGCTATAATATCAGGAGCAATTTCTGAAACATTCCGTTCCCCAAGGCCGTAGATACCATAAAGTCGGAGAGCCTGGGTCAAAAAGAAGAGGAAACGACGAGATTGCTTCGTCCCCTGAAACAAGTTCAGGGTCCTCGCAATGACCCCCTCTATGTAATCTCATTCAAAGGAGAACCATGCGTTGCCTTAAGGTCTTGCTCTTACTGAGTTTAGTGCTGGCTATCGCCACGACCCTGGCTTTCGCCCGGGCCGGGGGCGGGCAGAGCTTTCCGGGCGGGGGCGGAGGCGGCGGTGGAGGAGGAGGAAGCCTCTTTCCTCTCCTTTTCTTCCTCCCCTTCCGGGGCAGCACCATCTTCTGGATCATCGTCATCATCATCGTCGTCAGCATTTTGAAGAAGAAAGGCGTGATCGGAGGCAGCAAGAAGGGCTCGGTCTACACCGAGGACATTCCGGCCGAGGCTGCTGCGCCGGTCTTCGTTCAAGCCTCGGACCTCGCCTCGGGCAAGCAGAAGCTCCTGGCCCAGGACCCCAATTTCTCGGAGCAGGTCTTCCTGGACAAGGTCCAGACCGCCTTCTTCCTGGTCCAGAAGGCCTGGACCAAGCGCAACCAGAACCTGGCCCGGGCCGTGATGTCCGAGGCCCTGTATAGGCGGCACAAGATGCAGACCGACGAGCTCGCACAGAAAGGCCGGACCAATGTGCTGGAGAACATCGTGATCGGCGGGACCCAGATCGCGAAGATCGCCTCGGAGAACGACTACGACGCGATCACGGTGCGCATCCGGGCCTCGATGTCCGATTACATGGTGGATGACAAGACCGGCCAGATGGTGGACGGACACAAGGAGCCCAGGCCGTTCACGGAGTACTGGACCCTCGTCCGGCGCTACGACAAGAAGACCCAGAAGCCCGCCGAGACCAAGGCCTATCTCTGCTCCAACTGCGGAGCGCCCCTGGAGATCAACGAGTCCGGAAAGTGCTCCTACTGCGGAACCACCTCCACGGCCGCGGCCTTCGACTGGGTCGTGGACACGATCACCCAGGAGAGCGAGTGGCAAGGCTAATGGAAGCGTTCTACCTGAAGGCTGCTCTATGAAAGCCGCCCTCCTGCTGAAACCCGGGCCGGTAGAAACCCAGCCTTTGGTCCTGACCGACTACCCCGCTCCGGAGCCCGGACCGAAGGAAATCCTGATTCGCGTCAAGGCCTGCGGGCTCTGCCACACCGACCTGCACACCGTGGAGGGGGAGCTTCCGCTGCCCAAGCTTCCGCTTATCCCCGGGCATCAAATCGTGGGAGTGGTTGAAAGGAAAGGAAAGGAGGCCCGCCGTTACGAGGAAGGGGACCGGGTGGGGGTGCCCTGGCTCTTTTCAACCTGCGGGAAATGCGAATATTGCCGGGAGGGAAACGAGAACCTCTGCGAGAACGCCCGATTCACCGGGCTCCATGTGAACGGAGGGTACGCCCAGTACTGCGTGGCCAGCCCGGACTTCGCCTATCCGATCCCCGCAGAATACCCCGACCCCCAAGCCGCGCCGCTCCTCTGCGCCGGGATCATCGGGTACCGCGCCCTGCGCCTGTCAGGGGTCAAGCCCGGGGAGCGGCTCGGGCTCTACGGGTTCGGGGCCTCGGCCCACATCTCCATCCAGATCGCGATCCACTGGGGCTGCGAAGTCTACGCCTTCACCCGGAGCGAGGAGCACCGGGCCCTGGCCAAGAGTCTGGGCGCCGCCTGGGCGGGCAACGCGGAAGGCGAGCCTCCGAAGAAGCTGCACAGCGCCATCCTCTTTGCCCCGGCCGGAAAGTTAGTCCCCGAAGCCCTGCGCGTCCTGAGGAAGGGCGGCACCGTGGCCCTGGCCGGGATCCACATGAGCCCGATCCCGGAGATGGCCTACAGCCTGATCTATCAGGAGCGCGGGGTCCGAAGCGTGGCCAACAGCACCCGGCGGGACGCCCAGGAGCTTTTGAGCCTCGCCCCGAAGATCCCGATCCGGACCGAGGTCGAGGCTTTCCCTTTAGAACTGGTCAACAAGGCCCTGGCCCTGCTCAAGGAGAGCCGGATCAAGGGGGCCGGAGTGCTCACGATCCCCTGACTTTGGTTTTAAGCGTAAAAAAGGGGGGCCGCGTGGCCCCCTTTTTTACGCTCTCAATAGCTTCAGGCGCTCCAGCGCCATCCGGGTCCGCGGAGCGGAGTCTCCGTTGCCTCGGGCGAGAAGGTCCCGGGCCAGGCGGGAAAGGTCCTCGGGCCTATCCACGTCATAGCAGGGCGGAAGGGTATCATACGACAGGCCGTGCGTGGAAAGGCCCTCCCTGGCCTTCGAAAAGACCCGTTCCGTAGCCCAGGGGATGTCTTTGAAGGCCTCGGCATGCCGGTGCTGGAGCCCGATGAGGTAGCATCCGCCATCGGCACAGGGGCCCAGCACGGCCTCCCGGGAGTCGAGGAGCTTGAAGGAGAGGTGGACATATTCCAGGGGCAGAAGCGGGACGTCCGGGACGATGGCCACGACATGCCCCCCGGGAGCCGCGGCAAAGGCCTGATCGAAGGCCCGGATGAAATGCTCCTCCGCCGTCCCGCCCCGCTGGAAGCAGAGGCGGGGGGAGGGGACTTTGAGCCAGGAGAGGTCCGGGAAATCCGGATCCGGCTCGTACGCGCAGACCCGCTCGATCCCCCTCTCCTCCAAGGAAGCCGTCCGCTCCAAGAGGTCCTCCACGAAGGCCCGGTAGAGGCCCGCGGCCTCGCCAGGGGCCAGGGGAGGACTGAGGTGGTGCTTCACTTTTCCAGGGACCGGAGCCCTGACGAAGACCAAAAGAACTTGGCGCATGCGATTTGCTCCTAAATCAGAGAGAGATATATTAATTATAACCCAAAATCTCAGGTTTTGTCAATTCGGGCAGGTGAAAGCTTTATGGGAAGCCCTTCAAGCTGGGGTGGAAAATAGCCTTGTCCGAATAAACTATCACGTTCGGATGCTGGTCAACCCGGCAAAGGCCTTAATCTAAAGAAAAGGCTCCGAAAACTCGGAGCCTTTTCCATTCCAAGGTTGCGGTCAATTCCCCAGCCAGGACAGGGTCTGCCGGAAGACCGTGGCCAGAGGCTCGCCCGAGGCATCGATCTTCACCTGATAAAGCGGAAAGGTGAAGAAGACCGTGCGGAAGGTCGGGCCCTGGTAACGGATGCCGCAGGGAAGGTGCTCGAAGGAGGGGTTGAAGGGCGAGCTCTTGAACCCCAGGAGGACGTCGGACCCAGCCGGAGACACGACGTTGATGGCCTGGATGCGTCCACTCCACATGTTGAAGATTTTCGTGGAATCCATCACGATGGAATCGGGATATCCCGACAGGACCCCCCAAGCTCCCGCAAAGCAGGAATCGGCATTGCGGTAAGTCCCTTTCGTGTTGGTATTGGCGGCGGAGATGCCGAGATAGGTTCGTTCAAAGGTCCCGCTGGCATAGCTCTTATTGATGGGATCGGCCCCGCTGTTCATCCCGGCAAGGTTCCTGAAGCCGGTGAGCCAGAGCTTCCCCCCTACATTCAGGTAATCCCGGATGCGAGGCGTATCCTGAGCGAAATATCTGTATCCTTTATTGAGATTGACCTCGTCGCTATACCAGATAACGAGGGAGTAACGCCGGAGGACCTCCTTGGAAGGCCGATTTTGCCCTACGGTATCATTCCAGTCGACCCATGTCCTTCCGGCATTGCTCAGGATGAGGCGATACACGGAATCCACCTGGGCATGCGACGGTTGCCTGTAATCATCCATGCCGGTGGTTTCATTGACCAAAAGGATCCCCTGGTCGAAGAGGGGCCGGTAGGTCGTGAAGTGAACGATCGCTGGGGTTGGGTCGATCGCATCCGCATTGTCCTTAGCGGAGATAGCGAAAGTATGCGGACCATCCGCCAGATTGGTGAGAGTGCAGGAGGAGGCGGTCATGAAATGCCAGGTCTGGCGGTTCGGGACTGTGTCGTCCACGGCCCAATACCAACCCACGACCCGGCCATCCGGGTCCATCGTGTCCGAGGGGTTCACGCTGAAGGCGATCCCCTTCCAGGTCGCGGTGAACGCCGGGAGGCAGAACAGGATGGTGTCATCTCTCGCGGGCCCGGAGACGATCTGAGTGTTCGGAGCCAGGGTCTTCAGGGTGAACGCCTGCGAGGCGGGGCTGGGATCGCGTACCCCGAGATTGTCCACCGCCCGGACGTAGAGGGTATGCGATTCCAAGAGGTTCGGCACCCGGAATTGGATGGTATCCTGGGTGGGGATGCCGACCTTGAGAAGGCTGCCGTAAAGGTTCTTACGGATGAAGGCGGTGTCCGAAGTGTCCGCGGTCAGGTAGGTCCATTGGCCAGAGGGATTGTCCACCACGTATTCGTAGGCCACGATCTGGCCGTCCGGGTCCTTGCCGGTCCAATACAGCACCGTGCGGTCCGAGAGGGTGTCGCTCTGCCGCGGGATGTTGGTCAGAAACCAAGTCTCCGGGGGCTGGTCCCCCAGTGGCTGGTTCACGTGCTTCTTGGAGCACCCGCTCGCTGCAGCCAGGGCTCCGGCCAGGATGAAAACCCAAAAGAGCGTTCGGTTTCGCATGTTCGTCCCCCTTTAGAAGACCAGCCGCAGGGTTCCGCGGTGCACCTGGGTCAGCCAACCCCAGTCCGTGTAGGAGTAGTTCAGCTCTGCACGGACCCAGCGGGTGGGCAGGGCGAACCCGGCCCCCAGGGACCAGCGCTCGGTGTCGTACTTGATTTTGCGCCCGGCCCGCACGAAGAACAGGTCGCGGAAGGCGTACTCTGCGCCCAGGATGGCGCGCTCCTCGTTGTCGTTGGGATGGCTCCCCTCCAGGTCCACGGTCACCCGGTGGAGCTTGGTCTCGTAGGGGACCATGGAGAAGCCCACTTTGAAGTTCATCGGCAGGGGAAAGGACTCCTTGATGAACTTCATGTCCGGACCGAAATTGGTGATCGCCATCCCGACCTGGGCCTTCCGGGAACCCAAATCGTAGAGGGTGCCAATATCCCCCCCGATCCCCATCGTCCGCTTGTCGTCCAGGGCGTCCCGAATCATTTTCAGGGTCACGCCGGCCGAGAACTTGTGAGTCAGGCTACGGCTGTACGTGATCCCTCCGGCATAGGAGGCAGCCGAAAACCAGGTCCCGTCCCAATGGTCCCCCGCGGCCAAGGGCACGGTGCGCTTCATGTCGTCCATGGTCAGGGCGATGAACGAAACGCCCCAAGTTCCCGCCGACTTGGAAACCGGATAGACGAAGCCCGCGAATTCGTGGTAGATTCCAGCCGGGAGCTGCGTGTGGGTGGCCAGGAGCTCCCGATGGGAGAGGCGTGCCAAGCCCGCGGGATTGTAGAATAGGGCCGAGGCGTCGTTAGCCACGGCCACGAAAGCCTCGCCCATCCCCATGGCCCGGGCCGAGACCCCGACCTTCAGGAACTGTTCGCCGGACGTGCCTACTTTGGACTGGCCCAGGGCGCTGGCTACAAACCCCACCGCTGCGGCTAATACCAAGAGAATGATCCTTTTTCCCATGGTTTTCGCTCTCATTTGATCACCACAAACTTTCCGACTTGTTTGACCTTGTGGTCCGGCACATCGATCGAGAACAAGTAGACGCCGGCCGAGACGGCCTGGAGGTCCCTGGAGATGAGGTTCCACCGCTCTGAGGTGGGCGAGGAATAGCTGTCTCCAGTGGGATGGAAGATCGTCGCCACCAGGTCCCCGCCCAGGGTGTAGATCCGGATGACGCATTTCTCCGGGAGGTTGATGAAGTCCAGACGGCGGGTGTGCTCGCTCCAGGTCTTGCGGTCCGGGTTCTCCCAGCGCATGGCGTTGTAATCCTGGTCGATGCGGTAGGGATTGGGAACCACCATTACGTTCAGGGTCTGGGCCTCATCCACGCTGATCCCGGGAATCACCCGCTCCAGGCTGGCGTTCGGGCTGGACTCCAGGGGTTCCACCCTGTTGGGTTTGTACCCGAAGTCCACGGCGGTGACCGCATAGTAGAGCGGGAAACCGTTGACCACGCCGTCGTCCACATACATGTAGCGATAATCGTGATCCGTATACTTCGCCTTGAGGTCCGAAGTGATCGGAGGCGGAGGCCAGATGTCGTAGCCGTACGGATAGGCGATGGTCGTGTCGTGGGTTGTGAGCGGCTCGTCGTACTGCCCCAGGAGGGTCCAGCCGCCGATCTCCTGCTTGTCCGTGGTGTAGGAGCGGAAGACCTTGTAGCCCTCGAAATCGTTGACCCGGGAGAACGGATCGATCTGCTTCGGATCCTCCGGAAAGGCGTCCCAGATCAGGGTGACCTTGTTGTCGGAGGGGATTATCTTCGCGTTGGGGGGATTAGGCGGCGGAGGGCCCCGGAAATCCGGGATCCCGTCCCCTTCCAGCCAGGTCGTGTCCGCTTTCGTGCCGTTATAGGTTACGGCAAAGGTCCCACGGTAGCCGTCCCCGTCCGTGTCGATTCCCGGGTTGTCATAAACCCGGTAGGCCCAGCTTGCGTTCAAGGCCAAGTTGGAAAAATCATAGTAGCCTTCGTATGGCGGGCCAGGGGGGACTCCGATCTGTTTGTGAAAGCTCTCCCCCCCGCAGTACCCGATGGTGATCGGCACCGTGTCCCCGGGAGCGAAGTACTGCTTGGTCGTGTCCTGCCCGGTGGGATCCCGCCATCCGGGATAAACCGGGCCGAAGGACAGGAGGTAGCGGGTATCCCCGGGCACGGCGAACTTCCCGTTCTGGGGGTCCAATTCATCCGGGTCGAAGGAGTAGGCCGGGTCCCATTTGGAAAGGCTCATCATCCGGTACTTTTCGCCATTGAGGTTCGGGGTCCCTTTCGGGTCCAGGGTATTTCCCGGGTCATGGGGCCCCCAGTCATTGGCGGGAGTCTGGGAGGAATACCACCATTGAAATGAATACTTCAGGCGAGGATTCGGTGAGCGCAGCACTCGGGTGCCGGTGACGCATGGCGTGGGCCAATTGTTAGGTCCCGATATTCCGGAGCCGTCCGCGATCCAGGCCACGTTGATCATATCCGAGGGAGCCTGGGTTTTGGGCTGTCCTTCCACATGCTCCGGTGGGATGCCTCCGCCCCGGTAAAAAATGACGCTGTCCGCCTCCGGAGAAGAGGGCCAGAGGGTGTCCGAGGCCTGGGCCTGCGCCCGCCAGCGGCGGAATCCACAGACATCATCTGCGGACTTGTTGCGGTTGGCCTGCCCGCTGGCTCCCACGTCTGCGTCGAGATACAGCCCCATGTAGAAGTTGCGCAGGGTGTCTTGCCCGATATTGACGATCTGGTAGTCGATCAGGATGAAGTCCTGGGCATACGAGTAGCTCCAGTCGTAGCTCTTCTGGATGATCTTGAGCCCCAGGGGCTTGTGATCCGGCCCCACCAGGGAAGGGTCCGTGTAGGTATCGGTACAGGCGGCGATGAAATCCTGCTCCGAGATGGCCTTGCCGTAGGGCGACGTGGAGTCCGCGAAGTGCGGAGTCCCCGGCCGAATGGAGCGCTCGATGATCGTATCGGTGTACTCCCTGCCCGGCCAAAGCTGGTATTGCTGGTCCGCAGCCCAGCCTTCGACGCCGTACGAAAATAGGGTGTCCTTCAAGTCCGGCTGTCCCGGCTTGTCGCGCAGGGCGCCGAACCAGAGCCCGCCCCAGAACAGATATTCCGTCCCGGAATGGGCCGGGAACTCGCAGGAGGGCATGGTGTAATCGTCATCGGCTCCGAAAAATCCGAAGTTCGAGACGGTCAGCCACATATTACCCACCTTGTGGGTCTTCTTCTGGGTCTTGGGCTTGCCTCCCAAAATCGCCGGGGGCCTGTTCAGACAATCCGACCACACGGGCCCTGAAAGCAGGGCCAGAATGGCCAGCCCAAGGAACGCTTTCTTTCCTTTTTTGATCATATTCCCTCGCCTCTCGTAGGCTACCATTCTAAGCCCACCCCGGCCTGGATGCTCCGCCTGGGGTAGTAGTTGTTGGGATCGTTCTTGTTCTCTTGGTCCGTGGGGTAGGACTTACCGGTGTAGGGGTCGATGTTTCTCACGTTCACCTTGTCGAACAGGTTCGTCACCTGCAGGATTGCCTGAACCTTGAGCAAACCGAAGTAGAGGTCTTTGTTGGCCTTGAGATCCATCGAGCTGTACCCCGGAAGCCGGAACGCATTGGGGGTGTAGAGGGGATCAGCGGTCGAACGATCTATGAGGGTTTTGGTGTAGGGCAGGCCGCTCGAGGCCTGCCAGAGCAGGTCGACCCCCCAGCCCTGAGGCAGCTTCCGCCCGAACAGAATCGGATGCTCGCCCTTTCCCACCCGGTAGTCGAAGTCCACGACCAGGGCATGGCGCTGGTCCCAGGAGAGCGGAAAGTCCCGGATCGGCAGGGGACGGTTGCCGTAGTCGTAGTCGTAGTTCTGCCGGTCCGAGGAGGACTTGCCCATGGCCCAGGACAGGGTGTAGGAGATGGACGTCCGGGTGTAATGGCTGGGATACTTCTCGAGGTTGCATTCCAGGCCCCGCACGTTCCCGTAGTCCAGGTTGGAGAAGATATGCCCGTCCAGGGGTGGCGTCCCGCGCTGTTGCATGTCCATCAGGTCGCGATAGTCCTTGAAGAAGCCCGAGAAACCCAGGACCCAGTCCGCGCTCAGGGCATGCTCCACGCCCAGTTCGTACTGCGTGTTCCGCGTGGGCTTGAGCCCGGGGTTGCCGTAGTATTTGTAGGCGCTACCCCCCTGCGTGGCCTGCTCGAAGAGGTAGGAGAACTGTGGCATCTCGTAGAAGATCCCGTAGTTGAAGAACAACTTGTCCCGCTCTGTGATGGGGTGGGCGATCCCGAGCCGCGGGGCCAGACGGTTCTCCCATCCGATCAGGACCGTGTCCTCGGTGATCGGGTCGATGAAGGTCTGGGCGGTCTTCCCGGCGTAGAAGACGTCGTACCTCAGGCCCGCGTTCACGACCATCCCCTCGGTCTCGATCTTATCCTGCAGGTAGACCGCTCCCGATACCGGATGCCGGATGTAGAAGTCCCGGAAGACCCCCCGGTCCGGCCACCCCCAGTCCTGGTTCTGGAGCCAGGAAACGCTGTCCGGAGTGAGGTCGTATTTAATATAGCCGTACTGGATCTCCCCTTTCCGCACGTCGTAGCGTTTGTACTCCAGGCCGCCCTTCAGGAGGTGGGCCTTGCCCCGCTGGCTGGTGAAGTCCAGCTTGGCGGTGTAGGTCACCGTGCGGTAATCCCGCCAGGGCGCCCACTGGTCGAAGCCGTAGTCGTAGAACCCGTCTGCGATCTTCTGGTCGTAGACCCCGTTGCCGTTCCAGTCCACGAAGGGTTCTCCCGGGTCGTACTGCTTGTTGTTGTTGAGGTCCGTGTAGGGCTCGGTCCCGTTCCAGATCCCGTTATGGTTCCAATCCCGGAAAGGTTCTCCCGGGTCGTATCGGCCGTTGGTCGTGGGTTTGTCCACGAACGGTTCCCCGGAATCCCACGTCCCGTTCCCGTTCAGGTCCACGAACGTCTCCCCGGGGTCGTACACCCCGTTGTAGCTCGGCTGGTCGATGAACGGCTCATCGACGCCATCCAAGCCCCCCCTTTGGGAGATGACGTCCAAGGGATCATCGCTGGTCCCTGAGGCGTAATCATTGAGTTGATTCACATCCAATCCGCCGGGGCGCTCGCGGTAGGCAGTCAAGAACCGCGACAGGTTCAGGGTGTAGAAGGTGCTCTGCGAGAGGACATGGGTCCAAGCCAGGACCTCCTGGTTGCTGTTTTCTTGAACCCGGGGCGCAAACTCCGGAATGTACTTGTAAGCATAGACGTAATCCACAGCTCCCATGGGACGCGCCCCGAAGTCATGTCCCTGGGATCCGCGCACGGCCAGGGAGAGTTTTTTCCCAGGTGTGTCGTAGGTCCACTTCAGGCTTCCGGTGTAGTTGTTCATCCGGCGGTCCTGAAAATTGATCCCGAGAAGGGAGTAGCGGGGTTGCCAGTTGTAGATGTACTTCCCGTAGCTGTCCTGCCATTCCCCGTCCGAGGCCGCGTAAAACTTCGCGCTCCCCGGCAGATGGAGCGCCTTCAGGAGGCGGTTGGAGAAGGGGTCCGGTCCTCCGAAGGAGACCTCTGTCCGGTCGAAGTTCAGGAAATGATGTTCCTCCCGGGTCGTTCCCGGCACCCGGTCCGTGCGGTAGGTCACGTTCCCGGTAAACTGTGCGCTGCCCTCCTTGGTCACCATGTTTACGATCCCGGACTGGGCCTGGCCGTACTCGGCGTTGAACCCGCCCAGGATCGTGGACATCTCCTGGATGGAGTTCGTCCCGACCATCATCCCGAAGCTTCCCGAGGCCAGCGGATCCTTAATCGAGAGCCCGTCCACCATGTAGGAGACCTCGCCGGTGCGCCCTCCGCGGATGTGGATCTGTCTTCCGGAGCCCACCGCGCTGGTGTTCTTCTCCAGGGCCTGGGAGAAGTTGTCCACCCCGGGCATCGTCACGAGAACCTCCCGGGTCATGGTTCGCTGGCTGGAGGTCACGTCCGGCTTGATGATTTTCTCCTTCTCCCGGACCGTGATCCCGCCCAGCTGGATGACCTGGGTGGAGAGGGTGAAGTTGATCGTGGTGGTGAGGTCCATGCTCACCTTGACGTTGGTGGCAGTCATCTTGGAGTAGCCCATCATCTTCGCTTCCATGCTGTAGACACCCGGTGGGATGTTGATGATGTAATAGTTCCCGTCCATATCCGCCACTGCGCCCTGAGGGGATCCCACGATCTGCACGGTGGCAAAGGGCAGGCCTTGGCCCGTGCCTTTGTCCACCACCCTTCCGGCGATCTTCCCCGTAGTCCCGGCCAGAGCTGCTCCCGCCGCGAGAAGCGCCCCCAGCAAACAGGCGATGATGCTACGTATGCTCATCTCATCTCACCTCTTTCGTTACTTCGCGCTGAACTTCTTGACCTGGTAGTTTCCCGCGTCCATCACATAAATCGAGTAGTCCGCGTCCAGGGCGATCCCCAGAGGGGAATTGAACTGGTTGGGGGCGATCCCCAGACTACCGAACTGGGTGCGATACGTGAACGTGTTGTCTGAGTTCCTCCGCCATTTCACCACCCGGTCATTTCCCACATCCGTGATGAACACGTTCCCACTATCGTCCGCCGCGGCTCCGAAGGGCCCGTTGAACTGGCCTGTGGAGTCACCGAATTCTCCGGTATAGGTCCCGAAGACCTGCACCCGGTTCCCGCCGGTGGAGGGCACGTAGATGTACCCGATGTTGTCTGCCGCCACTCCTCCCGGGGTGGCTGCGCTCCAATGCGAGGGCGTGCCACCATAGGGAAACGTCCAGACTCGCCCGTTGTAAAGGGTGTCGTAATCCGTCACATACAGATCCAGGTTCTCCGTGACCGAGGCTCCGTTGGGAGTCCCGAAAGTGTCCCGGGCCAGGCCGATGAAGATCTGCTGGAAAACGATGTTCGTCCCAGAATCAAAAAATTTCTGGACCTTTCGGTTGCCTGTGTCCACGACGTAGACATAGCCTAACCGATCCACCGCGATCCCCCTCGGGTTCTTCAGGTTAGGGTGGGTCGTGTCCGTGTCCCCGTCTCCCCGTTTCCAGTCCCTGAGGAACGTTCCGTTGGCATCGAACTTCTGGATGCGATTGTTCCCGGCATCGGCCACATAGACTTCCCCGTTCGGGCCCACCGCGATCCCGCACGGGTTGGTGAACTGCCCGGACCCGCTTCCCTTGCTTCCCCAACTGGTCACGAAACGGTACACGGAGACCGTGATCGCCACGATTTTCTGGGCGCTCTTCCCACGATTGTCCGAGGCCGTGACGGTCACCGTGGGATTGGCCACCGTATCCGGAGCCTTCCACCGGGCATAGCCCTTGAGCGCACTGTCCCCTCCCACCGCGAGGAAGGACCCGGCCGTTGTGGACCAGGAGTAGGACAGACTGTCCCCGTCCTGGTCCTGGGCCGAGCAGTAAACCAGGGAGGTCTCCCCCCTTCCCACCACCGCCGGGGTGGCCACCAGGCTGGCGATCACCGGCACGTTTGCGTCCGGGGCCGTGATCGTCTTCTTGGAGCACCCCAGGAGGCCCAGGCCTAAAATCAAGAGCCCTCTCCCCCAAAGCCCCCACGAGCTAAGGAAGAGAGGATTTCTGGCCAGGGTCAGCCGGCCCTCCGGGGCACAAATCAGCGGTTCCTCTCGCTTGCCAAACCATCTCCATCGCATATGCATTCCTTCTCCCCATATGAAAACAGAAGGTCCCCGGTCCTGATGCCCTGTATGAAGTAATAACTATACAAAATTCTCCGGCAAAAATCAAGCAGAATTATCTTCACCACGAAAAAAGCTTGTTTTCACCTGGCCGTCTTGGTATCATTAGGTGTAGGTAGGGAGCACGGCATGCCGTGCCCCTACCCCTTTCTTACCCCCCGGCCTCTTCGAACGGCTTTCTCTAACTCCTGATATGCCTTCGGCTTCAGAGCCAGCCTGAACCGGGTCAGGCTCCCCTGCCTCACGATCTCCCTGGCGATTCCCTCGATGGGGTGGGCAAAGGCCCTGGCCATTTCCGGATTTGCATCCTCGCTGATCGAACGCACCCCACGCTGGTGGTCAAAAAGGTCCAAGGCCACCAACTCCTCAAGCGAGCCCTTGTCTCCTAACTTCCAGCGGTCCAAGGAAATCTTTCCGCTGTTGGAAATCTCCGGGAACCCGTGAAAGGTCACATTCAAAAGGACGGGAACCTCCTCGGTGTCACGCTTGGGGTCGTAAAAGACGACCCGGTTGCGTCCGGACTCCTTGGCCCGGTACAGGGCCTGGTCCGCCTGCCGGATCAGCTCCACCGGGTCCTTGGCCAGGGTGGGGAAAAGGGAGATCCCCGCCGAAAGCGTCACCGGGATAATCTCCCCCTCTTTGTCTATTCTTTTAAAAAGATGTAACTCCACGGTCCTCCGGAACTCTTCCCCGATGGCGGCCGCTTCTTTCTTCTCCCGCCTGGGCAGGATGAGCGCGATCTCCTCTCCTCCGTACCGGCAGGCCAGCCCGCGCTCTCCCACCAAGGTTTTTGCGATCTTGCCTATGGTCCGAAGGACGCTGTCCCCTTGGAGATGGCCGAAGGTGTCGTTGATTCTCTTGAAGTGATCGATATCGGCCAGGATGAGCGTCAGCTCCCCGCCCATGGACCTGGCTTTCAGGACCATATCACCCAGGTTCTCGTCGAAATGCTCCCGCCTCAGCAACCCGGTTAGCTTGTCGATTCGCATCCCCTCAAGGTCAAGGTCCTCCCCGGGAGGACTTGCCGGGACGTGTTCCGCGCACCCCCGGCATTCCACGAAAGTTGCCTCGTTTATCCGGACCTCCCTTCTGCGGCAGGTCGCGTAAAGCATGCGGGGAATGGGACAGCCGTCAAGCCCCGGGGCGATGATCACTTTGGCGTCCAGATATTGGCACGGTTGCGCCGGGATGGGGCACTGCGCGCAGATATCGGGAGTGATCTCGTACTGGGAGGGCCGGGACTGGATGGAGCAGAAGGGCCGATCGCTTCCTGATTGTCTCCGGAAGAAGCAGGATGCGCCATAGTCTTTCAGGCTATCGGATTTTCTCATAGAACAAGGATAGCACAGCCGGAGGGTAATTTCAAGCAGAAAGGCAGGGAGCCCCCGAGAGCTGAGGAGGGAGGACGGTCAGGCTTTCTTTCTCTTCAGTATCTCGCAGGCCACCTCGATCGCCGCAATCATGGAGGAGGGGTCCGCCAGCCCCTTTCCGGCGATGTCGTAGGCCGTGCCGTGCCCCGGGGACGTGCGGATCATGGGCAAGCCCAAGGTCAGGTTCACGCAATGTTTGGAGGCTATGGCTTTGATCGGAATCAGGCCCTGGTCGTGGTAAAGCGCGATGATCGCATCGTATCCCTTCCTCGCCTGGCTTGAGAACAGGGCATCCGCAGCAAAGGGCCCCGAGATGGCGAGCCCTTTACGCGCCAGGGCCTTGACCACCGGGGCGAGGATCTTCTTCTCCTCCCAGCCGAACTGACCCCCTTCCCCGGCATGGGGGTTCAGCCCGCAGAGTGCCATCCTGGGCTTTTCGACCCCGAAATAGGCTCGCAGGGCTTCCTCGGCGAGCAGAGCTTTCCCCCAGATGAGCTGGGGAGTGAGCAGGCTGGGGACCTTCCGGAGCGGCAGATGGACCGTGGCCAGGATCACTCTCAGGCTCCCGGCCACGAACATCATGGCGGATTTGCGGGCTTTGGTCAGATGGGCCAGGAGCTCGGTGTGTCCGGGATAGGAGCATCCCGCCAGACGCAGAGATTCCTTGGAGACCGGGGCCGTGACCAGGGCCTCTATCTTCCCTTCCTCCCAAAGGGTCACGCCGGATCGGATCGCCTGAAGAGCCTGTTTCCCGGCCTCTGCGGATGGGCGGCCGAGGGGAATCGCGGCCTGGGGATCGGACGTGGGGGAAACCGGGATGGCCGGACGCCGGAGCCTCAAGGACTTGATCATCTCCATCGCCAAGACGGGGGACCCGATCAGCAGGGGCACGCAAATGCGGCGCACCGTTGATGAGGTCGCCGCTTTGATTGCCACTTCCGGTCCTATGCCCGAGGGATCGCCGAGCGTGATCCCCACGATGGGCTTGAGCTTCATGAAGGCCTTCTTAATCTTACAACTCCGACTTCAGGTGTCCCACCTTTCGTATCCTAAGGCTTTCTCGATGGCCGCAACCACGGACTGAGCCCGGAAGGGCTTGGGCAGATATCCGTCTAGCAGGCCCTCCTTGGCGAGCTGCTCATAGGAGTCCTGATCCAGGCTTCCCGTGCACAGGATCACCGGAACCAGGGGATTCAGGACCTTCACGGCCCGGGCCAGGTCCAGCCCGTTCCGCCTGGGCATCTCCCAATCCGTGATCAGGCAGTCGTAGGGGGCCTCTTGGAAGGCCTTCAGGGCCTCCTCGCCGTCGGCCACGATCTTGAACGCATAGCCTTGCAGCTCCAACAGACTGCCCAGAACCTCCCGCACCTGCGGGTCATCCTCGGCTACCAGTATGTAGCCCCGGGTGGTGGGAGCTTCGCGCTTGACCTCCGGAACCAGACTCCCCCGCTGCCTGGTCTGGATGCTCAGAGCCTCCTCCACCTGAGCCGCCGTGACGTGGCCGAGATCGATCAGATGTTCGCCCAGCCGCTTGTTCGAGCCCCACAGCTGGATGCGCCGCGCCTCCAGGACCTGGGAGGTCGTGGCGTAGCGTTTCTCAACCAGGATTTGTCCAATCAGGGGCCAGATGGGACGGTTCCTTTCTGAAGGGTAAAAGGTTGCTACAATTGTAAAGGAAACGGCAGGCTAAGTCAAGAGGTTATCCCGGAATTTTCTTTAAGGCCATGAGTGCAGCCCCGACCGGCCCGGGATGCCGGGGCTGGACGACCCGGACGTTTTTCCCCAAAAGTTCGACCAACCTCAGGCGCAGAGGGTTGGGATGGTTTAACAGCCCTCCGGCTAAAGCAACTTTGGGATCGGTCAGATTCAGCTGTTCGGCCAAGTCAAAGCACAGGTCGCACAGGCGGGACACCGCGTCCTCCACGATCTCCAGGGCCGCCGGGTCTTTTTTCCGTGCGGCTTTAAAGACCAACGGGACGAGCCCTGCGATTTCCCTGGGCGCATCCTTCCTGGAATAGACCCAGGGGATGAGGTCTTCCATTTCTCTGAGCTTCAGCGTCCGTTTGATGAGCGGCGCCATCCCCGTCTTCCCCCCTGCCAGGCAGGCCCTGATCGCCTCCCTTCCCAGGGCGTATCCCGAGCCTTCGTCTCCCAGGAGATACCCCCATCCTCCCGCGCGTCGGATCTTCCCTTTCCCATTCTGTCCGATGGCTACCGAGCCCGTGCCGGAGATGACCAGGATCCCCGGCTCCTCTTGGAAGGCTCCGTACAGGGAGACCCGGGCATCGGACTCGGCAGTAACAGGGAGGCCCGGGAACAGTTGTTTGAGGATGTCTTTCAACCGGCGCTTATCCTGTATCCGGTCGCACCCGGCCAGGCCTGCGCAGAGCCCTGCGGGTCTGCCCAGGCGGGTCTGGAATCTTTCCACGAGATGGGTGAGGGTTTCACGGAGCCTTTCCTCCGGGGTGTTCTGGAGGTTAATCCCCCCGCCCTGCGTCCGGCCCAGGACTTTCCGGTCCAGGCTCAAGGCCACGGCCCGGCTCTTCGTACCCCCGCCCTCGATGCCGATGACGTAGCTCATGGCGCTCATCGGTTCATCGGTGACGGCGCATTTCCCACAGCCCGAGGGACAGCCAGACCAGGATGCCCACGAGGCCCGCGAATCCGCCCAAGAGAGGATTCCGGACCGGAAAAAGCAGGGCCCAGATCCCGAGCTTCTGACTGTTGAACACCCCGTGGACCCAGCCCGCCAGGATCGAGCTCCGGTGGCGGAGGACGAGCTCGTTGATGTAGACCCCCAGACTGATGGTCAGGGCGAGGAAGGCCAGCGAGCCGAGAACGGGCTGACCGGGATAGGTGAATCCGATCCAGACCAGCGGCAGATGCCACAGCCCCCAGACCCCCCCCACCAGGAGGTAGGCTCTGGGCTTCCCCAGGACCATCAGCTTGGGCAGGAGGTAGCCCCGCCAGCCGAGCTCCTCGCCGAAGCCGAACAGTCCGTTCATAAACGGTGAGAAGATCAGGGTGGCCAGGAACATCGCCGGGAGCACGAGCGCGGGCGAGGGCGCGCTGACGGGATGAGCCCCGGGCGCCGAGCGGATCATCGCCAGGAATTGCTCCAGCTTCCAGTCCGGCTGGCCCAGGCCTAGGAGCCAGGTCAAAGCGTAGATCAGGACGTAGCAGAGGGGCACGAGCAAGGCGGACGCGAGGTACGGTTTCCAGGGGCCTACTCGGAGGTTGGCGATCACGAACCCCTCCCGGGTGACGAACCGGATCGTGAGCACGGTGGCCAGCGCCGGCACCCACATCACCGCCATGATGATTAGCTGGCCGTAAAGCGCGGGCATCTGCGTGATGCGGAACCCGCCCGCGATGAGCGCCCCTTCGATCGCATAGGTGACCGCAAAGGTTATGGCCAGGAAGGAGCGGATGCCCTTGCAGTCAAGCCGGGTTTGTTCCATCACTCCAAGCTCAGGGCCGCGGCCCGGGTTTTCGGGCCTTCGCCACGCTGCCGATCACGTATCGCATGGTGCTATTATGCTACCACGTCGGCCTCTTAAATGCAAGCCTTGAGGAAAGGCAGAAACGGCCCCGTAGTGGGATTAAACCGGGGAGGGAAGGGAGTAACCTGCCCCGGAGGAAAAAACGGCCCCTGCACTCAAAAACTACCCCCCCCCCCCCCAAGGGGGAGGGTAGGGCAATAAAAAGGCCCGAGCAAGCCAGGTGCAAGCCATGAACAAGCCAGGAGCAACCCAGGTGCAAGCCAGGTGCAAGCCAGGATGCACGAGCCTTGCAGTAGCTCTACGCGACCCCTCCTCTACTGCCCCTATAGGGGCTCAGCCGGACAGGGCGAAGGTGGTCCGGGAGGGGCGGGAAATCCGGCTGTTCTGGGTTATGATATTGGAGAGGAAGGAGAAGCGCTTGTCTTTGGGAATCGGGGGAAGAAAGTACTAGCCCTGAGATATGCGCTTGGAATACGTCTGATCCCGGAGGGTCGAGAAAACCGTTTTCTCATCCATCTTCCCCGACGCCGCTTCAGAATGCAGGGGATTGCGGAGCTTAGGCATTGAACGACCATTGGTGTTTAAAAGGGCACCTCCGTGTGTTCCTATTCACCATCATCTCGCAATGAGACCTACTCCCAGAACAAATTATTAAACCTCGGAAATGATTCCCTCTGTCCAAATTTTTTCTTAAAACAATCTAAAACATCAGAGAAATTTATGTGTTCTGCGAGCCGGCGATAGGAAAGGTTACATAAAGCGTAAATAAACTTTGTTATACCGGATGAAGATAACGGGTTCAGATAAAAGCCTTTTCTTTTTAATGGAAAGGTTTTATATATCGCATTAGGGATTGGATATCGAGATTCGATGTAAGCCGCATTTACAACCCGAATTAGGTCGCTTCCCTTGTATCCGTCAAAGTTTGCCTTTTTAACTCGTTCGATTTTCGCGATACCAATGTCATCCTTCACCTTTTTTATTATTTTCTTTATGTCATGGCCTAATGTTATAGCAATCCTATCAACATACGCTTTCGCTTCTGGATCACTGAGATCTTTGTATTCTGCTCCACAATTGTAGAGATGTACAGCTTTTAAAAACTTCTCCAAACCCATAATTTCGAAAAAAAGCGCGTAGTCGGAAAAAATGGGATCGTCCGTATCGAACCCAAAGTAAAGGTCTGAAATGCCCCAAGATATCCAAGTCTTAGCAACAATATCTGGTTTCATCTTTGTGTTTCCCTAACATTGTTTAGATTGATCAATATAGCACACCAAATGCGGTGACGATACCGTATAGACGCTTGTAAATAAGCTCAGGAGACATTCCTTACAAACTCAATAAAATCATCAATCGCCTTCAACCGCTTGGCCTTAAAGTCCTGGTCTCCCCAGGTCCAAGGTCTATCGCCCTCCAAATCGTGCGCATCGGAAACGATATGTAAGCTGACTGCTGGAATCCGATAATACCGGGCAACGGTCAGAAGCGCAGAGGTCTCCATGTCCACGCTCAGTATCCCTTCCGACCGCCAGCGGAGTTCCTTGTTTAAAGTCTGCCTGAAAGGAGCATCCGTGCTTACGGTTTTGCCCACATGTATACCGGTTCGATCCGTACTTCTCAAATAGTTATCCAACTCTACTAACAGGTTTTCATCGGGAAAGGCATTGCTTTGATCGGGCAGGTAATGAAAGGATGTCCCTTCTTCCCTAACAACCTCTGTCGGAATCACAAGATCGCCAACCTTTAAATCCTGGTGTATCCCTCCGCACGTTCCAAAAACAAAAAAATATTTGCATCCGAGCGCAATAGCCGCCTCAAGCGCGCAAACGGCAGCGGGCGCTCCGTACCCTCCTTGAACGAGAGATATATTGCTTTTTCCTGCAAGGGCATAAACTGGATGGTTGCTCAGGAATCCAGGAAATTTGAATGGATACTCCTCAGGCGAATACTTCTCGATGATATGAGGAATGGCAGCTCCGGTTTCGAACATGACAAGGCGCTCTGCAATCGTGCTTGACTCACCGACCCCGCGAAATGACACATAACCTCTTGGCGATATGATCAATCGCGAGTTATCAGATGGGTCGCACCAATTCATCATCATGGTCTCCCTCTTCGATAAGGTATCGGGATCGCGTTTGGAAGGCCGCCCCTACGAAGGCTTAAAGTTCGCCGAGGCAGGCGATGGGATTATTGTAGCAGAGGAGGGGGAAGAAAGTCAACGAGAAAGAAATAGTAGCAAAAGAGATACCGAAACAAGTTCGGCATGACGAGGCTTTAGAAGAAGGGTGAGAGCCTGAGTCAAGCCTGAATCAAGGCCAAGCCAGGGCTCAATCCTCCAGGGCAAGGGCCGGAACTTGACATTCCGGCCCGGATGTGTTAAAGTAAAATGGTGAGCGAAAACGTCTTTGCTGCGAACCGAGGAGGGACCATGCACCGGCTCTGTTTCTGGATCGTCCTTTTAGCTTTCTTCTCGTCCTGCGTCCCGGCCTTCGGGGGGAGCCATTCCGGCATCCCGGTCACCCGCTGGGTCAGCCCGGGGAACGAACACCCGCTCTCCTTTCGCGAATGGCTCAGCCAACGGCCGAAGCCCGTGCCGTGGAGCATCCGGCCCACGGCCAAGGGCACGGGCAAGGCCCCGAAGCTCGATATCATCGTCCAGGATTCCCTCGCCGACAGCCTGTCCTGCGACCTCCTGACCTACCGCGTGGACCTGGCCAATCAGGGCTTCAGCGTGAGCCAGTACTCCGCGACCGGGACCGAGCCCGAGAGCCTGCGGGCCTTCCTGCAACAGGAATACGCCGGGGGGCTGGTGGGAGTCGTGCTGGTGGGAGACCTGCCCGTAGCCTGGTATCAGATGATCGACGATTTCAACGGAAACGGGGGGAATGACGGCTACGAGGAATTCCCCATCGAGCTCTTCTTCATGGACCTGAACGGGACCTGGACGGACTCCCTCCAGCGATACGGCACCCAGGACAGCCTGGTCCCGGGCTCGGACGGAATCTACGACACCCGCTCCGGAGACCTGGGCCCGGAGATCTTCCTGGGCCGCCTGATCGTGAACCCGACTTCCCTGTCCATTCCGCGGCTCAGGAATTATTTCCAGAAAGACCACGCCTACCGCGCCGGAACGCTCCCGGTCCCGGACAGCGCCCTGGTTTACGTGGATGACGACTGGGAGCCCTGGGCCGGGGAGTGGAGCGGCAACGTGGGCCTGACCTATCCCGTGCGCACCACCGTGTCCGACCCCGAGACCACCCGGGCCACGGATTACGTCACCCGCTTCCCGATCGGGTATCAATGGATCTCCGTGTTCGCGCACTCCTGGCCCGGGGGCCACGCCTTCAAGTACAACAACGGGAACAGCTGGGAGTACCTGTATGCCAGTCAGATCAACGGCCTCGACCCCCAGGCCTTGTTCTACAACCTCTTCGCCTGCTCCAATGCGAGATTCGTGGAGAACGGGTACATGGGCGGGGAATACCTCTATGCCCCGACCTGGGGACTGGGGGCCGTGGGCACGTGCAAGACCGGCAGCATGCTGGATTTCGACCAGTTCTATGGGCCGATGGCTAGCCAGGCCACCATCGGAGAGGCCTTCCGGGACTGGTTCGCCTACGAGGCCTCGCAGGGGTTCCCCCCGGATGCGCGCTCCTGGTTCTACGGCATGGCCCTGCTGGGCGACCCGGCACTGAAGCCGCACACCATGGTGAACGGGGTGGCGATGGAGGAAAGCCCCGGAGAGCCGAGACCCTTTGCCGGGATCCGCGTCTCCCCCAACCCCTTCCTTTCCGGGGCCAGGATTCATTACCAGCTTGCCCAGGAGGGCAGGGTCAGGGCCTCGGTCTATGATCCTCTCGGGCGTCGGATCCGCACGCTCCTCGACGCTCCGCAGACGTCAGGGCCGCAGGAGCTCATCTGGGACGGGCGGGATGACCGCGGGCGGGAGGTCCGGCCCGGAACCTATTTCCTTAGAGTGTCCGGGGCCGGGGTGAACAGGACTTCAAGGCTTGTTCATCTGAGGTGACCCCGCAGGTTTCAACCGCCTTAGATCCAGCGCCGGTTGAGGTCCTGCATTTCGCGGACCCCCGTGAGCTCCCCTGCCGGGACATGGACCTGGACTGTCTTATCGGGGAGAAATCCTTCGGGAGCTACCACCGCTGCTACGTCTACGCCCCTGAGACTGGCAAATGCCCTCTTTTGGGTCTGGAAGAATAACCTCGCCCATTCCATCCTTAATCCCTTCCTGCTGAAAAGGCCGTGAACGGCCTAAGGACGAATTACGTTCGCCCTCGATCCCAGCCCTGAAGGGCTGGGCTATTGATGATAAAAGGGGCACGGCGTGCCGTGCCCCTACACTTCCCGGCCTTTTTTATATCAAGTCTTCTTCGAGCCGAACGCCGTGCTGGCCTCATCCAGGGTGGCCCGCTCCTCTGGCGTCAGGCTCTCCACGCCCAGCTTCGAGATTTTCTCCAGGATCCGGTCCATCTCCTGCTCTAGCCCCGGCCTTTTGGGCCTGGTCTGGATGACTTTGAAGTCAGGTTTTGGGGGGGCGCTCAAACGGCCCAGGATCCGTCCTCCCCTCAGGTAGAGGAAGCCGAACAGCATCCCGCCCAGATGGGCGAAGTGCCCGATCCCGTCCGAGGTATAGGAGAACGAGGCCAGAAGCTCCAGGCCCGCGAACAGCCAGATGAGGTGCTTGGCCTTGATCGGGAAGATGAACCAGAGGAACACCTGCCGCTCTGGAAACGCGAGGCCGTAGGCCAGGAGGACCCCGAAGATCGCGCCCGAGGCCCCGATGGTTGGCACCGTGCTGTTCAGGGTCAGGAGCACGGTCGTGACCCCGGCCCCGATCCCGCAGAGGAAATAATATTTCAGGAACTCCCTCTCGCCCCAGAGAGCTTCGATCTCCCTCCCGAACATCCACAGGGTGAAGAGGTTGAACAGGATGTGGAAGAACCCTCCGTGCAGGAAGAGGTAGGTCACGAGCTGCCAGAGGAAGAGCTTCCGCCACACGAAGACCGGCACCAGGCCCAGAAGGGCCTCGGTCCTGATCCCGGTCTTCGCATACACCAGCGGGCCGAGGAGCACCTGGGCCAGGAAGACCGCGGCATTGGCGATGAGCAGCCAGGAAAGGGCCGTGAGCCTCCGGGGATAGAACGACGGACGCACGGAGTAGGTCTGCTGGTAGATCAAGGAAAAGACCCTATCCTTCTATGGAGACTGGAACATCTTTGCGATCCGGGCCGGATCGCGCGTGACGCTCAAGGCCAGCATCAGTTTGATCCTGGCTTTGGGCCCGGAGATATAATTTGGCATGATGGCCCCGGCCTGCTTCACAGTCAGGCCCCCGCCCAGGAAGGCGTAGGCCGGGAGGACCCTCCCGCTCGTGCAGCGGGACACGACCACTGTGGGGATTCCCCGGGAGACCGCGGCCTTGATGCCCTCCAGGATCCCCGGGGAGACGTGGCCCCGGCCCGCGGCCTCGATGACCAGTCCCTTCGCCCCGCTCCTTAGGCTGGCCAGGATGAGCCGGCTGTCCATTCCCGCCCCGGCCTTAATTAAATCCACATTCGGCTCCAGTCCCCGGGCGGGAATGCGTTGGACCCCCATCACCCTCCTCTTGAAGATGACCTTCTCCCCGTCCACGTATCCCAGCGGCCCGCAATCAAGGCTGTGGAAGGTCTCCAGGGATGCGGTATGAAGCTTGATGACTTCCCTGGCAGGATGGATGGTTTTGTTCAGTACCACCAGAACGCCCTGTCCCCGGGCCTGCCTTGGGGCCGCGACCCTGGCACTATCCAGGAGATTGGCCGGGCCGTCCCACCCCAGCTCCGCGCTCGTCCTCATCGCCCCGGTGACCACGATGGGCTTGGAGGTGTTGACCGCGAGCTCGAAGAGATAGGAGGTCTCCTCGATCGTGTCCGTGCCTTGAACAACCACCACCCCCGAGACTTTGGGGTCCTTCGCTTCCCTCCGGATGCATTGCACCAAGTCCCAGAGCCTCTCCGGAGTATACTTCATGGCGGGAGTGAGCGCGAAATCCACCAGCCGGATGCGGGCGACTTTCTCAATGCCTGACACCATGGAGAGCAGGTCCTTTCCCTTGAGCTTGGGTACGTTCCCCTTAGCCTTGGGATCCGGCCGCATCGAGATCGTCCCCCCGGTCGTGATCATGCTGACCAGCGGCTTGGCTCTCATGCTATCTTCGGATTCATCCTCCCCTTTCTTTATAAAGCGCTAAGAAGACCCCGACCAGGATCAGCCCGGCCCCGAGGTAGATGGCAGGGCCGGGGATCTCTTTGAACAGGAAGACCGCCAGGATGGCCGCACCGATGGGCTCCCCCAGCACGGCCACGCCCACCACGTAGGCCTTCACGTGCCTCAGGGCCCAGTTGTACAGGGAATGCCCCAGGGTCTGGGGCACCAGGGCCAGGAGAAAGATCCAGAGATAGGCCATCCCCGGGAAGGGCCCTAGGGGCGTCCGGGTAAAGAGACAGATGAGGCCCAGGAACAGGGCCGCAAACAGGTACACCGGAAAGATGTAGGCCAGGGCCGGAAGCGACCTCCTCAGGACGCGGCCGACCAGGAGATACCCGGCCACGAAGATCGCTCCCGCGAGGGAGAGCAGGTCCCCTAAGAGGGGTTTGGCTCCGCCTGAGAAGTCCCCGGCCCCGATGACCGCGCTCCCTGTGATGGCCAGAAAGAGGCCCAAGACCGAGAGCCAAGGCATCCTCTCTTTTAGGAAGAGGAACCCGAACAGGGCCGCGAAGATGGGCTGGGTGGCCACTATGACCACCGAGGAAGCCACGCTGGTCAGGGCCAGGGAGGAGATCCAGGTAGCGAAGTGCAGGGCCAGGAAGAAGCCCGACAGGAGAAGCAGGAGCCATTCCCGTGTCTGAAAAGCCGCCATCGTCCTGCTTTCCTTGGCCAGCGCCAGGGGGGCGAGGAGGAGCGTGGAAAAGGCCAGCCTGAGGAAGGCGATGGCCAGGGACGGAGCGTGGGCTAGGCGGATAAAGGGCGCGGCCAGTGAGATCGCGGCCACGGCAAGGAAAAGCACGAGATACACGAGACCCCGGCGGGGAAGCAGATCTGTCTCGGAGGCCAGATGGTCCCCCACTTAACAGATTCCCTTGCCGAGTTCGAGAAGGAGGGAGAGGAGGTCCGAGATCAAGGGCCCGCCCCCCTGGGCGAAGTTCGGGCGTCCGCCTCCCTTCCCCCCGATGCGGCCCACGGCCTCCTTCATCAGGACGTTCACGTCCTGGCTCAAGTCCGCGGCCCGGGAGAAGAACAACTGCGCTTTGTCCCCGGTCGCGGCCAAGAGAGCCACGGTCCCGGGATGCTCAGCGAGCCGGTTGGCCAGGCCCCTCACCTCCTCGGGGTCGCGGCCCGGGAAGACCCTTACGATGAGACGGCAGGAGCCGGTCGTTTCCGTCTCCTTGACCAAGCGCTCGGCCTCGTATTTCAGGGCCTCCTCCAAGAGCTCCTTGATCCGTTTTCCCTTGTCCGCGTTCTCCTGGCGGAGCCTCTGGAAGGCTTGCTCCAAGTCCTGGCCCGCAATGCTCAGGTCTCCGGCCATACGATTGATGGCATTGTTCCGCCAGCGATAGTCTCGCAAAGCCCGTCCGCCGCACAGGAACTCCACACGGACGTCCTCGTGGATCTTCTCCCACTTCACGATCTTGATGAGCCCCACCTCTCCGGTTCGCTCGCAGTGTGTCCCTCCGCAGGCCGAGAAATCGAAATCCTTGATCTCCAGGACGCGCAACTGATCCAGGTCCGGAGGCCTCTTGCGCAGGGGAAGCCTGAGGGCCTCTTCCTGGCTCAGGAGCAATACCTTCAAGGGTCGGTCTTCGAACACCACCCGGTTCGCCAGATCCTCAATCTCGGAAGCTGCCTCCCCGGAAAGTGTGGGGATACGCAGGTCAATAGTGCAGTACTCCGCGCTCATGTGGAAGCCTACGGTCATCGCCTTGGCCAACTGGTCAAAGGCCCCGGACAGGAGGTGCTGGCCGGTGTGCTGCTGCATGTGGTCGAAGCGCACCTTCCAGTCCACTCTGCCTTCCACCTTATCTTCGGGCAGGGGTCCTTCCAGGACATGCAGGATCGCCTCCCCCTCCTCCTGAACGTCCAGCACCTTGGCCCCGGAGAGCGTCCCGGCATCCGGCAACTGCCCCCCGGACTCGGGATAGAAGCAGGTCTGATCCAAAAGGACACCATTCTTATCCGCCCGGCGCTCGAGGACCTTCCCCTCGAACTCCGTCTGCCGGGCGTCCTCATCGAAAAGGCGCTCTGTTCTCATCGCTTTAAAGGGTAAATGATACCTTGTTGCACGGAGGGGTGTCAAGGGCCAAAAAGGCGGCCCAAGGCCGCCCTGATTTTTGACTTGCTCTTTCCCTCGCCAGCCTATCTCATGAAGGTCTGATCCCTTAAGGCTTTATACCCTTTCCCCTCGATCTCGTGCAGCAGCTTGGTCGCAGTGGGGCGGTCGTCCAAGATATAGTCGGCCGGATAGGTGGGACTGCGGAACTCCAGGACCTTGGTGAGATACCCCCTGGCTCGGCCGTAATCCTTCTTCTTGATATACACCTTGGCGAGGTCCACGTAAAGGCGGGTGAAACTGGAGTCTGTCTGCACGGCCCGGGTCAGGTCGGCCAGGGATTTGCCGAGGTCCCCGCCGCACAGCCCGGGAAGCTCGTAGAAGAGGTTGGCTTCTACATCCAGGGCCGCGGGGCTTCCGGGATCGTCCTTCAGCACTTCACCGAGTTCCCTCTCGATTTCCCCTACAGCATTCAGGGCGCACCAATTTTCTTTGGTCTTGGCCGAGGCGCCAAGGTTTACCAGATACCAGAAATGGGCCGATGCCGAATGGGGATCCCAAGAGATCGCTTTTTTCCCCAGGGCCATCCCCTGTTGATACAGCTTGAGCTTCTCTTTCTTCGACCCCACCCCTCTGGCCAGGAAATAACAGACCCGTGAGCGTTCGGAGAGGGCCTTCACCCGTTTCGGGTCGGCCTTCAGGACCTGATCCAGGAGCTGGGCGCTCTGGTCCAGGTTCCGGGGGTCGAGATGCCTCGTGTCGCAGAGGACCACAGCCCGGGCCAAGGTCGAATCGGAGCCCTGGGGCGGACTCGAGGAGGGCGCCGCAATAACCATTAAGCTTGACAAAAGGTAACTTAGCATCGTTCAGCCTGTGTCTTTATTGGGAAAGGGTGCCGTTTCCAAGGCCCTGCGCTACGCCCAGAGGGAAATAGCTGATGTTCATCCCGGCCACCCATTCCTTGGTCCCAGAAAGGAAGAAGCCCGGGGTGAACGGGCCGATGTGAACCACCCCCGGATAGATGTTCACCTTGATCCGCCGGTCGGCGATCCCGCAGAGCATCAGCGAGGTCAGGAGGGAGTTGTTCCGGTCGTAAAACGCCCCGACCCTCCACGTCATCTTCGCGGTCAGGTCCTGGCCCGGCCCGGGCAGTTTGGCGGGTATCAGGTTCTCCACCACGAGGCCCCCGGTCAGGGAATAGGCGCGCCCGTCCGGCATCCGGCGGGAGAGCCCGAAGGTGCCGTGCATCCCGAAGTGGGCCATCACGCTCCAGGATTTGTCGCGGGTGATGGGGTATTTGATGACGTAGAACTGCCCCATGTTCTCCAGGTTCCCGGTCTTGAGATTGATCGCCGGCTGCATCGACCACTCCTGGAGTTGGAGCTTCTCGGAGAAGAACTTGCAGACCCCGTCGTTGGTCCAGAGCAGGACGCTCAGGGGATCGAAGATCCCGAGGTCCGCGAGGTGGTCCGAGGTCACCGCGGTGTCCCCCTTGGTCTCGATCACCTCGGTCAGCACGTGATAGGCCGTCATCGTGGCCACGGACCAGGCCCGGGGATGGCTGTAACCCTGGTAGCGGTACCACTCCTCGGTCTTGCGGGAAAGCATGCCCGCTCCGAGCAGGTGCAGGAAGTAATTGGGGACCCACTGGGCGTTGTTCATGTCCAGGGTGGTCGGGACGACCTCGGTGGTAGCGAAGCGCTTCCAGCCGAAGTCGTTCAGGGTCCGGAGGGGATGGCCCGCGGTCTTCCACATGGCTTTGGTCCACTCCCGGTAAGGCAGGTCGCCGACATCCCGGACGCCGTAATACTCCGGGATCTGCAGGATGCCGTAGCCCCCGTTGATGACCACGTTCAGAGGGTTGTAGGTCATCTGCGAGCCGTAGGGCAGGGCGCGGTAGAAGTAATACGGCCTCTGCTCGGCGTGGACGGCCGAGGCCCGGACCGCGAGGATCAAGAGAAAGAGATGAAATCCGGGAGGGAAGCCTCCCGCTTTTCTCCCGGACAAAAGATTCAGCCTATTTCGCCTGCGGCCGTCCCCGGACCCAGTTGGTGACATCGTCCACCACGGTGTAGACCATCGGCACCACGATGAGCGTAAGCAAGGTGGAGGTGATGAGTCCCCCGATCAGAGCGATGCCCAGGGGTGCGCGGGACTCGGAGGACCCCCCGCGGGCCAGGGCCGTGGGCAGCATGCCCAGGATCATGGCCAGGGTGGTCATCAGGATGGGACGGAGACGGGTCGGCCCGGCCTGGAGGATGGCTTCGTCCCGGGGCAGGCCTTGGTCCCGCTTTTTGATGATGAAATCCACGAGCAGGATGGAGTTCTTGGTCACCAGGCCCATGAGCATGATCAGCCCGATGAATGCCACCATGCTGAAAGTCTTCCCGGTCAGGAACAGGGCCAGGAACGCCCCCACGATGGCCAGGGGCAGTGCGGTCATTATCGTGAAGGGATGGACGAAGGAGCGGAACTGCGAGGCCAGGATCATATAGATGAACACTACGGCCAAGAGCAGGGCCTCCCCGAGCGAGGTGAACATTTCCGCCATTTGCTTGGACTGCCCCTCCATGCGAAACTCCACGTCCTGGGGCTTAGGATAGGTCGCCAGGATCTTATTTATTGCTTTCTGTACCGTGCCCTGGGCGACTCCCGGGCCCATCGCACCGGCGACGACCACCACCCGGGAGCGGTCCAGGCGCTCCATCTTGGCCGGGCCCTGGGATGGCTCTACCGTGGCCACCTGGCTTAACGGGATCATCGCTCCGCGCGGAGTGGGGATGGTGAGGTCCGAGATCGCATCGATGCGGTCCGTGGTAGACTTGTCCAACTGCACCCGGATGTCGGTCTCACGGTCGCCCTCCTGAAGATGCGTGGCCACGTCCCCGGCAAGCAGGGTCCTTAAGGTCATCGCCACCTGGGCTGTGCCCAGGCCCAGGTCGCTGGCCTTGACCCGGTCCACCCGGGTGGCCACCTCGGGAAGTCCCTCGCGGGAGCTGACATCGATGTCCACGAATCCGGGGATTTTGGAGAACCGGGCTTTGAGGTCATAGGCCACCCGGTTAAGGACATCCCGGTCCGGCCCCCGGATCACGACCTGGATGGGATAGTTCCACCAGGAGCTGAACCCAGCCGAGGCCGAAAGGGCGGTCACAGGGCCGAAGGATATCTTGGCTCCGGGAAGGAAGGCGAGATCGCGGCGGACGCTTTCCTGGAACTGCGGGGTCTTGCCCTCATGTTTGAGGTGGACGGTAATGCCGGAATTGTTGATCGTGCCCTCGGTCCCAACCACGGTGAAGGCATGGCTGACCTCGGGACGACGGGCAAGGTAGGTCTCCACCTCCTTGACGATGCGGTCGTTTTCAGCCAGTGAGGTCCCGGGCGCGGTCTCAATGGTCATATTGAACTCCCCGCGGTCGGGCTGATCGTTGAACGAGGTGGGCACCATTCCGGCGAAGACAACGGCCATGATGAACGCAGCGGTCGCTATCCCGGAAACGGCCAGGCGGTGTTTCAAAGCCCAGGCCAGGACCGGGCGGTAGCCGCGGTCGATCCGCTCGTAAGCCGCGAGCCAACGGCTGGAGATTTTCCTCCACGCGGTTGGCGCCTCCCCCTCCTTCTTCGGCTTGAAGAAGTAGGCCGACAAGACCGGGGCGAAGGTGAAGGCTTCGACTAAGGAAATAATCATGGCCGCGGCCACGGTCAGGCCGAACTGGCGGAAGAACTGTCCGGTGATGCCCGTAGCAAAGGCCACCGGGATGAACACGGCCACGACTGTGGAAGTAGTGGCCAGGACCGCCAGGGCCACCTCCGAGGTTCCGTCCCGGGCCGCATCCACGGGCTTTTTCTTGAGCTTATCCATGTGCCGGAAGATGTTCTCCCGGACCACGATCGCGTCGTCGATCAGCATCCCGATGCACAGCGACAGGGCCATCAGGGTGATCATGTTGACCGTGAAATGCATCACGTCCATCGCAAAGAAGGCCCCGATTACGCAGACCGGAAGGCCGGCGATGGTCACCAGGGTGTTGCGCACGTCCACGAAGAAGAAGAACACCACCAGGGTTGCGAACAGCGCCCCCCAGAGGAGGCTTTTCATCACCTCATCACGCTGTTTCTTGATGTAGGAGGCCTCGTCGAAAACCACGTTCATGCCGGCGTTGGGATAGGTTTTTTGGGCTTCCAGGATGGCTTTCTTGGCGTCCTCGGCCACCTTCACGGTGTTGGTCCCGGATTGCTTCTGGACTGTGAACACCACGCTCGAGATGCCGTCCACGCGGGACAGGGAGCGAAGCTCTTTGTACCCGTCTACGACCGTGGCGATGTCTTTCACCAGCACCGGCGTTCCGCCGTGGTTGGCCACGACCACGTTCCCGATGTCCTCCACCCTGGCGAACTGGCCCGAGGTCCGGACCGAGAGTTCCTGGGCCCCAAGGTCCAGGTGGCCTCCGGGGACGTTCAGGTTTTCGCCCGCAAGGGCTTGCTCCACCTGCTGGGAGGAAACGTTCTGCGCCAGAAGCCGATCATGGTCCAGGTTCACCTGGATCTCGCGTTCCTTTCCTCCGACCACCGAGACCTGGGCGACCCCGGGCACGCGCTCCAGGATCGGCACCAGCTTGTCGTCCACGAAATAGCGCAGGTCTACGTCGCCCATCTTCCCGGTCTTGTCCGTGACCGCGTAGGAGATCACCGGGGCGGCGTTGAAGTCCAGCTTGGAGATGATCGGCTCGTAGATGTCCTTGGGAAGGTCGTTGCGGATGGCCGAGACCTTGTCGCGCACGTCCATGGCCGAGAATTGGACCTGCGTGCCTATCTCGAACTGGATGACCACCGTCGAAAACCCCTCCTGGGAAGTGGAACTCACGGTATTCACCCCGTTCAGGACCGACACCGCCTCCTCGATGGGCTTGGAGACCAGGGTCTCCACATCCTCGGGCCCGGCCCCGGGATAGGCCGTGATCACGACGACCATTGGAAAGTTGATGTCCGGAAACAGGTCCACGCCCAACCGGCCGTAAGACACGATGCCCAGCACGATGATCGCGGCGATGAGCATCGTGACGAAGACCGGCTGTTTGATTGAGGTATCAGAAACCCACATGGTTCATCCTTGAAGCGATTTTAAATTGAAAATCGTAAATTATCAATGTTGTTTTACTACGACCTTGTCCCCATCTTTCAGGCCATAGGCCCCGGCAGTTACCACCTGTTCGCCTTCCTGGAGGCCAGATTGGACTTCGATCTTCTCTCCCAAATCCTGCCCCAGGACGACCTCGCGCTCATGGGCCGCGTCGCTGCCCACGACCATGACATAGGACTTGTCCTCCCGGCGGTTGACCGAGCTCACCGGGATCACCAGGCCGTCGTGTTTCCCGGCCCGGATCTCAGAGCGGGCGAACATTCCGGGCTTGAGCTTGCCCCCGGGGTTTGGCACCGTGATCTCAACCTCCACCGATCGGCTTTGGGGGTTCTCCACCGGGCTGATGTTCGTGACCATGCCCGGAAAATCCTGGTCATAGGCGTCCACCCGGACCACGGCAGGCTGGCCGCGCTTGACCTTGCCGATGTCCTTCTCGACCACGTTGACCACGGCCTTGACCCGGCCCGTTGAAACGACCTGGGCGATCGGGGTCTGGGGCGAGACCACGGCCCCCATGTCCAGGAAGGTCTTGGCCACGACCCCGGACATCGGGCTCTTGACTTCGGCTTGGCTGAACTCGAACCCCGGCTCGTCCCGGTCCACCAGGGCCAGCACTTCGTCCTGCTTCACATACTGGTTCATCACCACCAGGTTCCTGATCAGTTTCCCCGGGACCTTGGAATAGACCATCACCTGGGCCATGGCCTCGAGCGCGCCCGTGGCTTGGAGCCGATCTTCCACGGACTCTTTGGTAACGGCCGCTACCTCCACGCCCACCGCCTGCTGGCCGGTAGTAATTTGACCCTTGTGCATCCGGCTCACGTTCAACGAAATCCGGTAGCCGATCAACACTACCAGCAGAAGAAGCACCAGGACTACAATCCAAACGACTACCTTTCTCATTTCTAAAACCTCCGAGTTATCTCATCATTCCAAAATTACAACGTCCCCATTGCTTTTTGCAGGTTCACCCTGGCCGCCTGAAAATCATAAAGCGCCTGGAGATAGTTCGTCTCGGCCTGGGTCACAGCCAGCTCCGCATCCAGGATCTCCAGGTTCGTGATGAGGCCGCTGTCGTAACGTACTTTGCCGATGCGCAGGGACTCCTTGGCCAGGTCCACGTTCTCCTTCTGGCTTTCGATGTTCGCCTGGGCCTCTTTCAAGGCCAGGACCGTGGAGTTCACTTCCAGGGCCACGCCCTCCTGGGCCTGCTTCTGGGCAATCGCGAGCTGGCGCACTCCCGAAGCCGCCTGGGCGACTTTGCCCGAGGTCGCAAACCCGTCGAACAGCGGAGTGTAGAGGATCAGGGAAAGCGTGCCGCTCTGGCCCCATTGATTCAGGCCGGCCGGGTTGGGGTTTTTGTAATCGTAGTTCGCGGCCAGGGACAGGTTCGGCCGGAGTCCCGCCTTGGCGATGGCCAGGGTATATTCCAAAGCCCTCTTCTGATAAGCCAAGCTCTGGAGGTCGGGACGCTTCGCCAAGGCCGTCGCCGTGGCCGTTTTCACGTCCACGCTCAGCGGCTCGTAGGCCAGGCCGTCCGTTAATTCCAACGGCGTGTCCAAGGGCACGCCGATCAGGTTCTTCAAGGCCAAGAGCGCCGTCTCGTAGCCGTCGTGGGCCTTCTCGACCTGCGGCTTGGTGTTGGCCACCTGGACCTGGGTCCGCAAGAGATCGAACTTGGACACGGTCCCGGCCTCGTAGCGCTTTCGCACCACGTCTTCCTGCTCCCGGGCCGTGGCCAGGGCTTCCTCCGAAACTCGGATGAACTCCTGGGTCACGAGCACCCCATAATAGGTCTTGGTCACGCTGGCGACGGTCTCCTGACGCGTGTTGGCCGAGTCCTCCTGGGTCGCCTCGAGCTGGGCATGGGCCGTACGGTATCCGTTCTGAGCCTTGCCCCAGGAGAAAAGGGACTGGGAGAGGTTGAGGTTTAGGTCGTAATTGTCTGGATAGGTCAGTTTTATTTCTCCCCCTCCGAAGGCCTTGGGAAGGGTGACCGCGGGGACCGGCATCAGACGCGTATAAGTGGACGTGAAGTTCAGCTTGGGAAGGACGCCGGAGCGCGAGTCTATGTATTTCCCTCTGGCCGCGGTGATCTTCTCCCGGGCCGCCTGCATGCTGCGGTTTTGCACCAGGGCCATCTTCACCGCGTCGTCTAGGGACAGTTTCATCGGCTCCGCCTGAACAGGTCCTCCGACGATGGCCAAAAGCCCTGCCGCGAGCAAGCCCAAACCCAATATCCGTAATTCGGTAATTTTTGTCATTTCTTCACCCCGTTTAATAGCACCTCGGTGATGGTGGTGATGACCCGTTCCTCGTCGCGCTCGTCCTGGGTGATGACCAGGGGAATCATCGCCCCGTGAATCAGGCCCACGATCACGTAGGCCATAGCCTGGGCCGGGAGGGCCTTGAGCTCACCCTTTCGGGCGCCCTCCTCAAGGATGGCGACCAGGTGGTCGAGATGATGGCGGTGGACCTGGAAATATTTCTGCCGGATCTCGTCACGGATGTTTCCGGTCAGTCCCCCGGACTGGCCCATCAGAATCCGGAACAGGTCGTGCCGCTCGGTGAGGTAGGTGATGTAACGCCGGACGACCTGGCAGAGCTTCTCGGGCGCGGTCTTATCCATCTCATGGGCTTCCTTGAGGATCCGGGTCTGCCCTTCCAGGATTTCCTCGATCAGGGAGAAGAACAGGGCCTCCTTGTTCTCGAAATAGCCGTAGATGGTGCCTTTGGCAAGCTCGGCCCTTTCCGCGATCTCCTCCAGGGTGGCGGCTTCGTAGCCCTTTTCGGCAAAGACTTTCCTTGCCGCCCTTTGAATTTCCTCCCTCCGCGCCAGCTTCTCGCGTTCCTTCCGCGGCAGGGTAGTGGTTTCTTCCATCACATCCTCCTTCAAAAAAGACCCATCTCTTAAACTATGATGACCTTAACAGAGGACCATAGAAAAAAGTTCCGACCAGTCAGTTATTGACCATTTGGTCATTTATTGACTGACTGGTCAGTTAATTATATCAAATGAGACTCTCCCATGTCAAGTAAGGGAGAGAAAAAAAGACAGGCTTTTAGCCAAAGCCTGTCCTCGTTCCAACTTAGAGTTTTTCTTCCCTCAGTTTACTTCAGAGACTTGGCCTCCTCCAATCCCACCACTCCCACGGCAAGGATCCTGGCCTTGAGCAGGCCATCTCTGAGACAATCTCCATCCCTATAGAAAGGGATTCCCAGGAGCCTCGCCCCCGTGAAATGGATCTCGAACCCCAGGTCTACGACCTCGGTGAACCTTCCGGCCTCCACAGCGACGAGCACAATCTCGGCCAGCTTCTCAGCATCCCCCCGCTCGTAAACGACGGGCAAAAGCCTACCTGGCTTACCGGCCTTGATCTCGGGCTGGGCCGAGGTAAACACCACGCCCAAGTTGGCCGTGTAGTTTGCAAAGTTCGTAACCTCGAAGGCCGGGATGTAAATCACAAGATCCCGGGTTTCGCCCAGCTTGAGGTTCGCCATCCGTCGGCTGTAGGATTGAATCACTTTGTCAATGAGACCGGGCTCCTGAGCCAGGACCTCAGCCAGAACCTCCGTGATCTGCACCGGCCTGGTCTTCTGGTCCAGAAGCTGCGTGGTGAGCTTCACCTTGGAGTCCAGGGCCCAGAAGGGCAGGAACACGTCCCCGTTTCCCTCGGCAAAGGCGATCTCCTGGGACACGAGCTTCTCCCCCTCCAAGGCCTGACCCGCTCCGCAATGCTCGCAACGAAAAACCACTTGGAACTCTCCGGCTCCAAGCGGGGCGTTGCAAGATACGCAACGCAGGGGAACGAGAACGATCTCCCCACTCACCGGTCGTTCGCGAGCCATCAGAAGAGGTTCCCCGTGAACTCGCCCAAGACCTTTTCCGCGAATCGTTCCGCGAACCGATCCCAAAGAAAGTTCTCCAGCCAGAGCATCAACAGGATCCCGGCACCGAACAGGGGAATGACCAGGAGGGCCATCAGCTCTGTGAACTCGCGGGGGGAGTGGAGCGCCGAGAATGCTTTGGAGGGCGTCGTGATGACGAAGGCAAAAAGCATTACTCCGAGCAGCCACAGCACGGGGTTCAGCCGGACCCTCTTCTTGGGTCGGTCCAAATACACGATGGCTCCGGTGGCCGCGTCCAGGGTCATCCGGTAGAGCTTCCGACCAGAGAGGTAGCGGACGACCCAGACCGGATAGAAGATCACGAGCGGGCTCCTTTGCCGGGTCACCTTCAGCCGGTGGTGCACGTCCTCGGCGTGCCCGTAGGGTGAGAGCACGTATTCCAAGTAATACCTCTGGGCTTGCTCCGAGGCATCCCCCTGAGTGGGATCCTGAGGGGTGAACACGGTTCCGTATTTGTGCATCTCCCCCTCATCGTAGGGCCTGAGTAAGGGGAATTGCTCGTCCTTGACCTCGTAGAGTCCGAACTCTCCCACCTTGATGCCCGGGAAAATATACCGACCCTCCCAGGCCACCATGCGCTTGCACCTCTCCCCACCCTCTTCCAGAACCCTCTTTACCACGACCGTCTCGGTTCCGTGCATCGGACTTGGCACGACGTCCTCGATCACCACCTGGCGGATGGGCCGCTTCCAGGAGATCCAGCCCTCCACCTCACCGTGCAGGTCCCAGAGCGGGGCGAACACGAGCTGGGCATCGCCAACCAAGCGGTTGGGGATCTCCATTCCCTCCAGAGCTGCTCCTGCGGCCATCAGGACGGCCTCTTTGGTGGTCAGGAAAGGGGGCACATAGTATCGCTGGACCCCGACCGGAGTGGTCACCACGAAGCTCGTGGCACAGGAAGGGCAGTTCGCGATCCTGGCGCCCTCGGCGAGCTGGATCGCTCCTCCGCATTCCTTGCAGACCAGGGCGATGGTCCTTTGGGACGGCTTGATGTCCGGGCCGGGATCCTGGGCTGCGTCGGGAGCGTTCGGGACGGCCTTGTCCTTTTCCGCCATCTATTCGTCTTCCTGTTCACGGAAGTAGCTCAGGGCCAGGTAGATCGGGATCATGGAGAGACAGAAGGCGAACAGCTTCCCGATCAGGGGGCGGATGATCAGGCCTTCGATGAGGAGGAGGAAGAACGCCAGAAGGTAGGACAGGCCGCCCTCGAAAAGGAGCAGGGGATTCTTCCGGGCAGGAAGGTCGTCGTACAGCTTCCCGCTCGAAGCCTCGAGGAGCAGGAAATGCCAGCGCCCGTCGCTGGGTCTGACTTGCATCAGGTAAAAAGGCGCATGGATCAGGGCCAGCTCCTTGGCGGCCTCGAAACCTTCTCCCTGCGAGTAGAGCCGAACCAGGGCGGCATCTGCGTCCACCACGACTTCCCGAACCGGGGCGTCATATCCCGCCTGGGGATGGAATTCAGTGAGCTCCCCCTCGGGAAGCTTGGCCTGGGAGAAGAGCGAGACCTCCGGGTTCGCCGCAGGGGTGAAGCGTACCGCCTCTTCGTCCTTCGACCGGGTCGTGATTCGCCAGAAGGGGAAGTAGAAAAGCTCTGGCTCCTTCTTTTCGGCCAGCTCGCGGATTCCCGCATTGGCCAGGCGGGCCTCGAAGATTCTCATCGCCGTGGGATAGGCGATGAGCCGCTTCACGATGAATCGCCCGATGAACCCGGACTTGTCGTAGGTGAGGGCCACTCCGCAATAGGGGCATTTCACCAGGAGGTTCTGGGGCCCGACCTCCAGGGTCCCGCCGCATTGTTCGCATTGGAGCGTCATCTCAAAACCTTAAGCTGTCCTTTCGATTAGGCTTTATGCTACCATATTTTCGTAACGAAAATCAACCTGCCTGTCTGTTCGCTATCCTACTACTGGTCAGAAGCTACAAAAGTTTCAAGAAAAGGTCCTTCCTTCACCGCCCCTTCCCTTTTGGACCACGACCCCCTTTCATTTCCCCTTGACAGGAATGGCGAAGTCTGATATACTTTTAAAGTATAATGAAAACAGGCATAGCATCCACGATTGCGGACTTCGGAAGCCCCGGTTTCCCGGGGCTCCGGCAAGGATGAGCGCCAGGCGGGGATGTCCTCGATAGCGAAACGCACAGGTGCTTCTGCCGTCCCGATAGCCTCGGGGCGGTTTTCGCACTCCCCCTCTGCGCACCGAGAGAGGCCATGATCCGACCCGAACTGGAGGAGTTCAAAAAGCTCTGGGACGGCCGCTCTCGGATCCAGCTCTGCAAGAACATCCCGGCAGACCTGGAAACCCCGGTGACCGCCTTCCTGAAGCTCAAGTCCCGAGGGGCCACCTTCCTCCTGGAGAGCGTGGAGGGCGGCGAGAGCCGGACCCATTATTCCTTCCTCGGCCTGGCCCCGTTTCTGACCTTCCTGTGCCAGGAGGGGAAAGCCCTGCTCAAACGGGATCACGAACAAGAGGAATTATTTCTAAACGAAGACGGTCCGCTCCCGCACTTGGCGCGTCTGTTTGCGGAGCACCCAATCCAACCCTGTCCGGCACCCGGCATGGCCGGAGGCGCGGCCGTGGGCTTTCTGTCCTATGACGTCGTGCGCTTCTTTGAGAAGCTCCCGGCCACGGCTCAGGAGGCACTGCACCTGCCCGAGGCCGTGTTCTTCTTTCCGGAGACCGTGCTGGCCTTTGACCTCCTCAAGCACCAGATCACGATGACCACCCTGGCCGGGGTCCGCCATGACCCGGAAAACGAATACCGCAAAGCCACCAAGCGCCTCGCCGAGGTGGAGGAGGCCCTCCTCCGCGGCCTCCCGGGAGATGTGAATGCGGGGGCAGAAAAGGTTAAATTCGACCCCCTCTTCCTCCCATCCCAGGAGCTTTTCTTGAAAGCCGCGGCGCAGGCCAAGGAACGCATCCAGGCCGGGGAGGTCTCCCAAGTGGTGCTCTCCCAGAGGCAGGAGGGCAAGACCCGCGCCCATCCCTTCCAGATTTACCGGGCCCTGCGGATGCTGGACCCCTCCGCCCACATGTTCTATCTGGACTTCGATGACTTTCAGATGTTCGGCTCCTCGCCCACGAACCTGGTCACTCTGCAGGATCGCAGGGCCGTCGTCCGGCCCACGGCCGGCACCCGCCCGCGCGGAGAGGGAGCCGAGGACGGACGTCTGGAGCAGGAGCTGCTCAGTGATCCGAAGGCCAAGGCCAAGCACGAGATGCTTGTGGAACTGGCCAAGAGCGAGCTGGGACGGGTCGCCGACCAGGAAAGCATCACCGTGGACGAGCTCATGGCCGTGGAGCGCACCCCCCATTGGATGCACCTGAGCTCCCAGGTGTCCGGGAGGCTTTCTTCCGACAAGGACATGTTCGACCTGCTCCGGGCAACCTTTCCAGCCGGCACCGTGACCGGCGCCCCCAAGGTCCGGGCGATGGAGATCATCGAAGAGCTCGAGCCCGTCCGCCGCGGGCCCTACGGGGGAAGCATCGGCCACTTCACCTCGCAGGGCAACATGGACCTGTGCGTCGCGATCCGGATGATCCTCCTGAAGGGGGAAACCTATATCCTTCAGGCCGGGGGCAGGGTCGTGGCGGATGCCGAGCCGGAAGGGGTGTATGCCACGATCCAGGAAAGGCTCAAGGCCCTGGGCAAGGCGATCGAGATGGCCGAGGAAGGGTTTTAATATCAAAAGGGGTTGCTATAAGCTATGGTCCGAGTGAAAATCTGCGGAATCACGAGCCTCGAGGACGCGGTGGCCGCGATCGAGGCCGGAGCCGACGCCCTGGGCTTTCTGTTCACCGAAGGCCCACGCCATGTGTCCCTGGAGAAGGCCCAGGAGATCATCTCCGAGATCCCGGCCTTCGTGTCCCGGGTGGGAGTCTTCGCCAACGCCCCACTGGAGACGGTCCAGAAGGCCATCGAGGCCTGCAGCCTGGACCAGGTCCAACTTCACGGACAGGAGCCCCCCGCCTTTTGCGAGGTCCTGGGGAACCGAGCGATTAAGGCCTTCCGGGTGAAGGACAGGAGCATCATCCACCAGATCATGTGGTACCCGGTCATCCATATCCTCTTGGACGCCCGCGACGAGGCTGGGGATGCCTCGGGCCTGCGCCATGCTTGGCGGGTAGCCCGGGGTCTGAGGCACCAGTACCGCGTGATCCTGGGCGGAGGCCTGACCCCGGAGAATGTGACCAAGGCCACGAGCTTCGCCCGTCCCTGGGCCGTGGACGTGGCTACAGGCGTGGAACTGCGCCCGGGGATCAAGGACCCCAAGAAGATGCGCGCCTTCATTCACCGCGCCAAACAGATCGAGTAATGCCCGGAATTTTCATTCGTTGATTTATTAAGTGCCTCCTTTTTCACCTCAATCCTCTTCTCTCGTTTATTTAAACGGCTCCTGGCTGCCCCGCTCCGAAGCTCGGGTATCCATTTTCGACCAGGGTTTCCTCTACGGCGACGGTGTCTATGAGGTCGTCCGGGTCTACCGGGGCAAGCCTTTGGATCTTGAGGAACACCTCGAGCGGCTCAAGATCTCCTCCGAAGCCATCGGCATTCCCTGGAAGAACATCCCGGGTGACCTGGCTTTGATCTGTCGGGAAGCCTTGGAGAGGAGCGGCCTCCAGGAATGCATTCTTCGCATCGTGGTGACCCGCGGGCTGGGGGACGAAACGGTCTATCCTGGGTCCGGCGAAAGTCCCACCCTTCTCGTCATCCCGCGCGAATATCCGGGCTATCCGAACGAGAAATACGAGCTCGGAATCCGCGCCGTCATCGTCTCGGTGCGCCGGAATTCCACCCTCGCCCTCCCTCCCCGGATTAAGTCCATCAACCTATTAAACAATATCCTGGCCAGAAGGGAGGCCCTGGAGCGCGGGGCCGATGAACCCATCCTGCTTTCCCCGGACGGCTATCTCTCGGAGTCCTGCGCGGCCAACCTCTTCTTCGTGGTCGCTGGGACGGTCAAGACCGCCGACGTTTCGGTCGGCCTTCTCTGGGGCATCACCCGCAAGATTGTGATCGATTTGGTGCAGAAGCTCGGGCTTCCCTTTGAAGAAGGATTCTATCCCGCCGACGAGCTTTACCGCGCCGACGAGATCATCCTCACCAGCACCACCAAGGAGATTTTGCCCGTGACCGTGCTGGACGGCAAGCCCGTGGGCTCGGGTCGCCCCGGCCCTATCGCCAAAAGCCTGCTCGTCGAATTCCGCAAGCTCCTAGACGCTTAAACCTCCTTTTTTCGTAAGCACAATGAAACAGAGAAATCAATGGGCCTTGCTTTTATGGTTTGGCCTTTTGATGGCTCTGAGCCTAGCCTGTACTGCCGGAACCGCCCCAGCGGCTTCCCCTCCGTCTTCCCCTGAGCTTAACGCTCTAGGCCAGAAGGCCTACGAGACCCTCTGGGAGTTCCACCCCGTAAATGCGACTTACCAGGGCTTTCACAAATACGACAGCCGTCTCGGTCGTTACACGCCCAAGACCGTGTCCGAGGTGACCGAGAAGCTGAAGGGTTATATTCAGGAAGTAGAGAAAATCAGCCCCCTGACCCTTTCCCCGGATGACCAGATCGACCGTGAACTTCTTGTCTCCAACCTAAAGATGGAGCTCTTTCGTCTGGAGACGCTTCGCTCTTGGGAGAGAAACCCACAAATCTATGCCGACGAGTGCGTCGGGGGGGTCTACTATCTCCTGCTTCGCGATTTCGCCCCGCTTCGGGTCCGGGCAAAAAGCACCGCCCAGCGGACGACCGAAGTCCCCCGCGTTCTGGAGGATGCCCGGAAGAACGTCAAAGACCCTCCCCGGATTTATGCTTTGTCTGCCATCGAGGAATTGAAGACCGGAGAGGAGTTCTACGCCCAGACCGCCAGGGATTTGGGCGAGAAGTTTCCCGACCTGAAGAACGACCTTTCGGCTAACTCTGCGAAAGCCGTCCAAGCCATGCGCGCCTACCGCGAGAACCTGGAAAGGTCCCTCCCGAACTTGAAGGACGATTTCGCGATGGGCAAGGAGAACTACGAGTACCTGCTCAAGACAGAGCACTTTCTGGACTTCGACTCCGACTCCCTGCTCCATCTGGGCGAGCGCACGCTGGCTTGGTCCGATTCCCTGATTAAGGTTCAGCAGAAAGCCAAGGAGGCCTATGACAAGGCCCATCCCAAGCCCCCGGAGCCCTTCCTCTCAGCGCCTAAGGATTTCTCCAAAAAGGACATCCTAGCCTACGAGGCCCGCGAGATCGACAGCATGCGGGCCTGGGTCCGGGACAAAAACATCGCCAACGTGCCGGACTACGTGGGTAAGCTCGAGGTCATGGAGATCCCGCCCTTCCTGCGCGGCATCATCCCGGGCATCGCCATGGAGCCTCCCGCGCCCCTGGATTCTGTGCAGACCTCCTTCTTCTACATCCGCCCTATCTCAGAGCCCATGGACTCGGCGCGGAAGCAGCGCTACTTCGACATGGTCCGTCACCGGGGCTTCAAAGGGGGCATTGTGCACGAGGGCTACCCCGGCCATCACCTCCAGCTCTCCCTTGCCAACCACCATCCCTCTCTGATCCGCAAGATGCAGGGCGACATCCCGCTCATCGAGGGCTGGGCCCTGTACTGCGAGCAAATGGCAGTGGAGCAAAACCTCTATCCCGACGACGGGTTCCCGGATCTGCACTGGCTGGGCGGGGTGGAGTTCCGCGCCGCACGGGTCGTCCTCGACGTGAAGCTTCACACTGGAAAGATGACCTACGACGAGGCCTGGAGGTTCATGGTCCGGGAGGTGGGCGCGGACACGGACTTCGCGCAGGGCGAGGTCCGGCGCTACTGCCTGGAGCCGGGCCAGCCGATGAGCTATCTCGTGGGCAAGACCCAGATCCTGGCCCTTCGCGAGGAGTACAAGCGAAAGATGGGGCGCCACTTCTCCTTTAAGGACTTCCACGACCGCCTCCTGGCCGAAGGTTCGATCCCCTTACCTCTGATCCGCAGAAAGCTTCTGGTTCCTTAGGATTTTCTTGTTCCGAAGCCTCCCCACAAAAGGGAGGCTTTTCGTTTGCATTCCTTCCCGGAATGTGCTAAAATTCCGCCATGACCAGGTCGCGATTTTCCCAGCGGGAGCGGATTCGCATCTACCGGATGCGGGCCGAAGTGCTGACCAACATCGGGGACCTGGAAAGCGCCCGGAGGGATATGGAGCTTGCTGTCTCCCTGGCCGGGCAGGCCGGCGACCGTCTTCAACGGGCCAACTGCCTGCAGGAATTCGCCACGGTCGTGGGCGGTTTCTCCGAGTACGACCGCGTGATCGCCCTCTCCGAGGAGGCGCTGAAGGAGTACCGTAACCTGGGGGACCGTGTCGGGGAGTACCTCGCCCTGGGCAATCTCTCCTGGGTCGCCTGCCAGCGGGGAGACTTCCCCTCGGCCCTTTATTTCGAAAGTGAGGCCCAGGTCTTGGCCCGGGCCCTGGGGGACCGCGGCAAGGAAGCCACCAGTTACAACGGCCTGTCCTTCATCTACCGTCAGACCGGGGACTTCGCCCGGGCCGCCGAGGCGGCCGGGAAAGCCCTCGCCCTTTACCGGGAGCTCGAGGACCCCAACGGCCTGGGGATCATCCTGAACAACCTCGGGTACCAGGCCTACCTGGAGGGGCGCTACCAGGACGCCGAAGCCTATTACCATGAGGCCCTGGACTTCCGCCGCCGCATCGGCTGGCAGGAGGGCGAAGCCACGGTCCTGAACAACCTCGCCCTGGTAGCCCACCGCCGGGGGAACCTCAACCTGGCCCAGGAGCACTACGAGTCCGCCCTCCGAATCTATCAGCGCATCGGGTATCCTCACGGCGAGGCCGCGGTCCTGCGTAACCTCGCCCAGGTCCTGCAGATGCAGGGGGAGGACGACTGGGCCATCCGACTTCTGGAAAGCGCCCTGGAGATCCGCCGGACCATCCGCGACCCTTATGGGGAGGCCGCGGTCCTGATCACCCTGGGTGGGCTTCTCGCCGAGGGGGACCGGGACGACGAAGCGGAGAAGGCACTCACGGCCGCCCTTTCTCTGGCCCGCAACCAGAAGGCTCCGGACCTGCAGGCCGCGGCGGCTATGGGCCTGGCCCGCCTGGACCTCAACCGAGGCCGTATCCCCCAGGCTGAGGTCTGGGTCCACGAGGCCTTGAAGCACGCCGAGGCCCTGGGCTTGAAACCCCTTCTGGCGGAGGGGCTTCTCCTCCGGGCGCGGGTTTCCTCCGCCGGCCATTCTTCCCCGGACGCATCCGAATGGCCCTCGGCCCGCGAAACCTTCGACCAGAGCCTGGCCCTGTTCGAGGAGTTGGACCAGCCCCTGGATGTGGCCCGGGCCCTGGTTCATTACGCCCAGGCCCTGCAGGCCATCGGAGAGGGGAAGGAGGCCGAAAGGGTCCTCAGTGCCGCCCGCCAGACCTTCGCTCACCTGGGCGCCAAGGGCTGGGAGCGGAAGTGCCGGGAGGCTTTGAGCCCGTGAGAAGGAGGTATTTCAGCCCTCAGGGCAAGGTGGAAATTCTACTTTCCCGAGGGTATGTTCTATATCACATCGGGGAGGCGGACCGCGCCCTCCAGGACGCCGGGAGAGCCCTGGACCTGGCGAAGCGGTTCCGGCTTCTCAAGGACCAGGCCGAGAGCCTGATGATGCTGGCCAGCGTCCACGACCAGCTCAACCAGATGGAGGCCATGCTCCAGGAAGCCATGGCCGCCCTGGACCTCTTCCGCCGCCTCGGGGACCGCTACGGCGAGTGCCAGGCCACGGGCCAGTTGGGCATCGCCACTTCATCCCTGGAGGGATACGCAGCCGCCCGGCCCTATTATGCCCGGGCCCTGGAGATCGCCCGGACTCTGGGCGACCCCCATAACCTCTACCGCTGCCTCCTGGAAATGGGCTGGATATTGATCCGGACCAAGGAGTACGAAACCGCCAAGCGCCATCTGGAGGAGGGGCTGGAGATGGCCGGGGCCGCGGAGGATTCCTCTCAGGTGGCCTTCGGGACCAGTTGCCTGGGCGAGATCGCCCTGCACCAGGGCCGGCCCGAGGAGGCTCTGGCCCAACACCAGCGAGCCCTGGCGATCCGTGAGAAGATCGGGGACACGTGGTTCCAGGCGATCACCTGGTCCTGGCTTTCCGGGGACTGGCGGGCACTCGGAGACCTGGCCAAAGCCAAGGAGGCCCGGGAGAGGTCCCTGGCCATCAACCGGGCGATCGGGATCCGTCCCTTGATCGCCTTCGACCTCGGACGTCTGGCCGAGCTCTGCGAGGTCCTAGGGAACCTCAATTCCGCCCTGGCCATATGCCGGGAGGCTCTGGACTTATCCCGGCAGCACGACATCGGAAAGTATCTTCTTGGCGCGATCAGCCGCCTGAGCTCGGTCCAGTTCTCCCTGGGAAACTGGGAAGAAGCCGAGTCCGCGGCCCAGGAAGTCCTGGCTAAGGACCCGATTCTTGATGACAAAGCCCTGGCCGACCTGGTCCTGGCCCAGCTCACCCTGGTCCGGGGGGATCGGATCCTGGCCTTCGGCCGTCTCCAGGAAGCCCGGGAAACAGCCGAAAGTGCGGACATGCCCGGGCTCGCCTTCCAGACCCTCGGAGCCTGGGCTGAGCTCCACCTCTCCCTAGGTGATGCTTCCGCGACCCGGAAGACCTTGGAGATGATGCACGCCCGGCTCCCGGACCTGCGCCATAAGGACCTTGAGCCCCTTCTGGAAAATCTCGCGGCCTGCCTCTTGGCCTGTGAGGGGAGCGAGGAGGAGGCTGTGACGGTGTTCGCGAACACCCTGGACCGAATCCGGGCCTTGGGCCTCCGCTGGGAGGAGGCCCGGGCCTATTACCGCTTCGGAAAGGCCCTGGGGGGGGAGGAAGGGAAACCCTATCTCGAAAAGGCTCAGGCCCTGTTCTCCGAGATCGGGGCCACAGGCTGGGCTGCGCTCTGCGAGCAAGATCTCGCTGCAAAGGGAGAACTTTCCCCATGATCCGGCAGCACCGCTTCACCTCCCGGGAACGCATCCGCATCCTGCGCTCCAGGTCAGAGGTGCACCAGCACATCGGGGAGACCGCGCAGGCCTCCCGGGATGCCGAGCGCGCCTTGGAATCGGCCCTCGCGATGGGCGATCCCCGGGAGAGGATCCAGAGCCTTCTGAGGCTGGCCGGAGTCTGCTTCGAAGTCCGGGATTTCGACCGCTCCGCTGATCTGGCCCGGCAGGTCTTGGAGCTTGAGGCCTCCCGCCCGGAACCTGCGACCCGGGGACAAGCGGCGGACTATCTGGGCATGATCGCCATGGTCCAGGGCCGATCCGAGGAAGCCCTGAGTTTTTTCCGTCAGGGCCTCTCGGCCTTCCGGGAATCTGCCGATCACGCATCTGAGGCTGGGGCCTTGCTGAACATCGGTCGTCAGTGGATGAACCTCGGCCGCTTCGAGGAGGCCGGACAGTGTTACCGCGAGGCCGAGGCCCTGTCCCGGGGCTTCCCCCGCGAGAAGGCCGGGGTGCTCCAGCACCTCGGGGACCTGGCCGCTCTACGGGGAGACCATCAGGAAGCCTTGGCCCTCTTCGAGAACTGCCTGGCCATCCGGAGGGAGATCGGGGATGCCGAGGGCGAGGAGGAAGTCCTGAACAACCTCGGCGTCCTCTTCACCCGGATGGGGGACTGGTCTGGGGCTCGGGCCGCGTTCGAAGGATCCCTGGCCATGGAACGCCGAATCGGGGACCGCCTCGGAGAGGTCGTCACCCTGAGCAACCTGGGAGCGGTCTTCTCCAAGCTCGACGACTACCTCCGGGCCCTGGAGCTGTACGGCGAATCCCTGGCCCTCTCCCGGGAGCTCAAGCTCTCTAAGGATGAGGCCGCAGTAGAGGCCGCCTTAGGGGGGACCTTGGAGCGGATCGGGAGCTTCGCCGAGGCCGCCACGCACTACGAGCGTGCCCTGGCTCTGTTTCGCGGAATCGGCCACCGCGAGGGGGAGGCCGGGGCCTTGAGCTTTCTGGGAAGGGTGGCCCTGGCCCGCGGGGACCGGATGCTGGGGTTCAGCTTGCTCAAGGAGGCCCGGGAGATCGCCGTGGCCCTGGACGCACGGCCGCTCCTGTTCAGCATCCAAACCTCCCGCACCACCCTCTTCCTGGAGACGAGGGATCTGCCGGCATTCCGTCAGGCTATGGCGGACCTGCACAGCCTCCTCGAGGATCTGCAATCCGAAGACTGGAAGGCCCTGGAGAGGATTTTCTCGGCCTGCGCTCTGGCCTGCGAGGGCGGGGAGGGCGCTGAGGAAGCCTTCGGGCAGGCCGCGGGTTATTTCCGCGACCGCAGTCAGCGCTGGGAGGAGGCCCGGGCCTATTACCGCTTCGGAAAGGCCCTGGGAGGGGAGGAAGGGAAACCCTATCTCGAAAAGGCTCAGGCCCTGTTCTCCGAGATCGGGGCCACAGGCTGGGCTGCGCTCTGCGAAAAGGCTTTGAACCTGTGAGACTCTTCCCGTTTCTCTTCCTGCTCTTTCTGGTCGCAGGATGTCGTCCACAGTCCACGGTCCAGGGTCATCCCCTCTCCCTTCCTTCACCCTCTTTGCCGTCGGGGACGTGATGGTGGGCCGGGCCGTGGGCGAGAAGATCGACGAGCATACCGTGGACTACCCCTTTGAGCAGGTTCGGGAGTATCTTCCCAAGGCCGACCTCACCTTCGGGAACCTGGAGTGCGCGGTGACCGAGCGGGACTTCGCGGTACATAAGGCCTACCGTCTTCGCGCCGACCCCAAAGTCCTCCCGGCCCTCTCATCCTGTGGCTTCGACGTCCTCTCCCTGGCCAACAACCATACCATGGACTGCGGCAAGCCCGGGCTCGTCGAGACGATCTCCTCCCTCCGGGGAGCCGGGATCCTGACAGCGGGCGCAGGAGAGGATTGGGCCGCGGCCAGGAAGCCCGCCTTCTTGGATGTCCGCGGGCTTGTGGTCGCTTTCCTGGCTTACACGGATGTCCCGGACGGGAGCGGAGAGTATATCGCCCGCGGGGACAGCTCCCAGATCGTGGAGGCTGTGGCCCTGGCGAAAAGAAAGGCGGACCTCGTGCTCGTCTCCTTTCACTGGGGCGAGGAGTACGCCACGGCCCCCTCCGAGGCTCAGCGGGCTTTAGCCCATGCCGTGATCGACGCCGGCGCGACCCTCGTGATCGGGCACCATCCCCACGTGATCGAGGGTGTGGAAAGATACAAGCACGGAGTGATCGCCTACAGCCTGGGGAACTTCGTGTTCGACCAGCACGAGGAGCGGGGGAAAAGGGGACTGGTCCTGGGCTGCGAGCTGGACCGCATGGGTGTTCGGCGCGCCGTGCTCGCGCCCATCGTCATCCGCGAGAATCAGACCTGTCCCCCCGAGCCCTGGGAGGTGGGGGACATCCTCCGCACCGCGGAACTCTACAGCGCCAAGCTCGGCACCGAGGTTGATATCCGCTACGGCCTGGGCTGGATCGAGTAGGAAGCGTTTTTTAGTAGAATGGGCTGGAATCCCTTTGGGATTTCAGCCCTCTTTCGGTCCTCACTCTCAGAGAGGGCGGACAGGCTGAGCTGAGGATTTTCTGCTTTATTCGAGTTTTCTCACGGAATACAAAACATTCCTGAAGGGGAAATTCAAGGAGGCGGATGAGGTGTTCGAAGGTTAGCCAAGCGGGCCGCCCGAAGAGCGGCCCGCTTGGCTATTACGGCGCTTTATTCCTGAATCTCAACCGGCCGGTACATCCTCCATAAAAGCCACCCTCCGGCAACGAGGCAAATCGCCATGGACAGGACCGCCCCGGCGCGGAAAAGAAAGGTGATGGCCTGATCCGCCTGGAGCAAGCCGAGATGCCCCAGCAGGTAGTTCCAGTCGTGGACGACGTCTCCAACCCCGGGACTCACCAACGGAAGCTCCATGGCCCGGGCGTCACCGGCGTAGGTGGCGACGTCGAACAGGTTGGTGGACAGCCAACCGAAGCAGACCGCGATCGCAAAGAAGTCTCTCTGGCGCAGGAACATGACCATCGAGCCGATCGGCACCAGGCACTGCAGAAGCGTTCCCCCGGCCACGCCGATGAACTCGCCCAGCAGGCCGAACACCATATGCCCCAGTTCGTGGATCCCCAGGTTCAGCCCCTTGAAGATGCTCTGGTAGTCCGGGCTGGCCAGGTGCCGCACCAGGATGTAGGCGAAGAACAAAAGAAACGGCAGGCGCCAGTGCCACCAGCGCTTCTCCCCGCACCATGTCAGGACCTCGTGGCGGAGGACCTGCAGGGATTGCTTCCCTTTAGGCTCTCCTTCTTCAGACCGGTCATTCTCCGACATTGGACACGATCTCGTAGGATCTCTTGAACTTCAGGTAATCCGCCTTGTAGCGCTCGTAGGCCTTCTGGTCCCTGTACGTAACTCCCAGGACCAGCCTTCCGGAGTCCTGGTATTCCGTGTCCTCGTAGGACCGGGTGTACGACCCGTCCTTGGCCTTGATCGTCACCCACCTGATTTTCTTGGCCGGCTTCTTGACCTCCTTCTCGGACTGCGAGGCAAGCATCTCTTTCTTGGGGTCCAGCGCGATGTCCGTAGCTTGTCCCTCTCCGGCGAAGGAATAGACGTAGAACTCCACCGCGCTGTCCGGGGAAAGGAAGAAGGCGCTGGTGTAGAAATCCGGGAAGGTCGGGTTCTTCAAGGACGGCCGGACCGTGAACTGAGACGGGTACTCTACCTTGAACGAGGCTCCGTTGAACGTCTTCCAGTCCTTCTTGGCCTGCGCCCCTGCGGGGCCCGGAATGACAAAAAAGAGCAGGCCGATACAGGATCCCAGAACGCCCCAGCGTTTCATGGTTTCCTCCTCATGGCAACCCTGGTTTATTTGAGAGCATCCTCCCCAACTTTTTCTTCAGCTCCTCCCGGGCCCGGAACAGGCGGATCTTCACCGTGCCGAGAGGCACGCCGAGGATCTCGGCGATCTCCTCATAGGTCTTCTCCTCCTGGTGTCTGAGAAGCACGACCGCGCGATAGTCCGGGGCCAGCTTCCCGATGGCCTCCTCCACGACCTGCATGGTCTGCTTCCGCTCCAGCGACTCCTCTGCGGTCGGGCGGGTGTCCGGGAACTCCCAGACCCCGTCCTCCTCGTTCAGCGAGGCGGTTTCGGGCCTCCTCCTGCGAAGCCAATCGATCGCCAGGTTGTTGGCGATTTTGAACATCCAGGAAGAGAAGGCCTGACTGGGATCATAAGAGGCGAGGGCGCGGAAAGCCTTGAAGAAGGCCTCCGAGGAGAGCTCCTCGGCCTCCTCCCGGTGCCGCACCATACGATAGACGAGGCTGTAGATCGGGCGCTTGTACTTTTTGAGCAGCAGGCCGTAGGCCTGCTGCTCCCCGGAGAGACAGCGCTGAACTAACTCCGCGTCCTCGCCGGGGGAACGCATGTCCCTTGCAATCGCCATCCTGATTTGCTATGATATTGGGTAATCAAAAAGAAAACCCGGCGCCCATGCTGACCGACCTCTTCTTTCTCCTCGCCAGCCTGTTTGTGATCCTGGCCTCCTGCGAGGCCTTCACGAACGCCATCGAATGGTTCGGCCACCGGCTGGACCTGGCCGAGGGCGCGGTGGGCTCGGTCCTCGCGGCCGTGGGTACGGCCATGCCCGAGACCCTGATCCCGCTCGTGGCCATCCTGTTCTCCGGGGGCCGGGAGGTCGGGCACGAGATCGGGATCGGGGCCATCGTGGGCGCGCCCTTCATGCTCTCCACCCTGGCCCTGTTCGTGAACGGCGTGGCCATCTTTCTGTTCCGCCGGACCAACCACCGTTCCTTGAAGTTGACCGTGAACCCGAAGGTCCTGTCCCGGGATCTCGTCTTCTTCCTGATCGTGTACGGTTTGGCCGTGCTCTCATCCTTCCTGCCGCCCGAGTTGCGCTGGACGCGCTACCTCGTGGCCCTGGGCCTCCTGGGGTTCTACGTCTTTTACGTCCGCCTGACCCTGGCCGATGAGGGCCGGGTGGGCGACGACCTGATGCCCCTGCACTTCGCCCGCCGGCACCCCCGGCCCAGGATGCACATCATCACGTTTCAGGTGTTGCTCGGGCTGTTCGGGATCGTGGGCGGGGCCAAGCTCTTTGTGATGTACGTGGAACACCTCTCCTTCCTGCTCGGCGTTCCTCCCCTCACCCTGTCCCTGATCATTGCGCCGATCGCCACGGAGCTTCCCGAGAAGTTCAACAGCGTGCTCTGGGTGCGGCGGGGCAAGGACACCCTGGCCATGGGAAACATCACCGGAGCCATGGTCTTCCAGTCCGCCATCCCCACGACCGTGGGCCTCCTGCTCACGTCCTGGGCCCTGGACAGCCAGGCCCTGCTCTCGGCCACGATCGCGATGGCCTCCGCGGCCGTCATCCTGCTTGTGATGCGGTTGCGGGGAGGGCTCACGGCCCGCATCCTTCTCCTCGGCGGTTTGTTCTACGCTGCCTTCATCGCGGCCCTGGCCTTCCGCCTGGTTTAGCTTAAACCTTTTCCCCCCATCCCTGTTTCACGTACGTCGCGGCCAGATCGGCATAGTGCCGGGCGTGACTTCTTAAGTCCTTCAGTTCTTCCTCGCTCATCTGCCGGAGGACCTTTCCCGGGATCCCCGCCACCAGGCTCCGCGGGGGAATGGACTTGTCCTGCGTGACCACTGCCCCGGCGGCCACCAGGGAGCCCTCCCCGATCACGGCCCCGTTCATGATCGCGCTCCCCATCCCGATCAAGCAGCCCTCCTCGATCGTGCAGCCGTGCACGATGGCCCGGTGCCCGAGGGTCACGTCGTCAGCGATCCGCGTGGGATGGTCGGGGGAATCCACGTGGATCATGACCATGTCCTGGACGTTCACCCGGCGCCCGATGCGGATGGAGTGGATGTCCCCCCGCATCACGGCCCCGAACCAGACCGAGGAGCCTTCCCCGATGACCACGTCCCCGATGACCACCGCGGTGGGGGCCAGGAACACGCTCTCGTGAATCTGGGGTTTCTTGCCCTGATATTCGATGATCATTTTCCCTTCTCACTCCTCAGTTTTTCTTCTCACTACGCTGTAATCCAGATCGGGTTCGTGAAGATCCACCCTCGATCCTTGTTCCAGACCTCCACCCGGTACACCCCGGGCCGGTGAGCTCTGAACTCCAGCTTCCGGGCCAACGCCTGGGCCACCAGCTCTCCGTCCCTCACCATTTTGATGTCCGTTCCTCCGGGAGAGTCCACGATCAGGATCGCTTCATCCTTCAACGCTATTTCCTCGCCGATCCCTGCCGACCCGCCTCCGCTTTCGACCCTGAACGAAAAGCCCCTGGGGTCCCCGAAAGCGAGGTTGGCAATATAGGAGCGGCCTTCCCTGAGGCCAGAGAACACGGCCTCTTTGTCCTTGGCTGCATCCTTGACGAACGGCTCGCGGAGCAGGACCTGCATCCGTAAGGTGCGCAGGACGAGCTCATACGGGAGGACCGTGAACGGGATGCCGAGGAAGCGATAGAGGAGGGCGTGGGCATCCACCCCTCCCAGGGCCACGACTTTGCCTGTCCGATTCGCTCGGTCCCACATCTCCAGCACGTTGGGGTCCGGGGCCTTGACCCCGGAATGGGGGAAGAACAGCCTCCGGAAGGCGTTCCCCAGACGCACGCTTCCCTTGAACGCCGACATCCAGTTCCAGACCTCGATCCCGTCGTAGCCCTCGATATCCTTCACGGTCCAGGGGTAGACATGGAACTTAGTGTAGATGATCCCTCTCTCCAGGGGGTGAGCCAGGAACCCGAAGCCTCCCCGCCGCTTCACCTCGGCTACGTATCCCTTGGGCCCCAGGCTCCCCGGGACCTCCTCGTCGTATTCGAAGCCGAGGTAGTGATTCATCATATCCTGACTGTTGATCTCCTCGCCGAACAGGACCAGGAGCCCGTCGTGCCAGCCCTCGTAGCCCTCGCGCCGGCCCTTGAGCGTGCGGTGGTCAGTCATGACCAGCACATCCACCCCCGCCTTCTTGGCGATGGAGATGATCTCCGGGATGGTCTTTGTCCCGTCCGAGAACCGGGAGTGAACGTGAACCGCGCAGGAGACTTCTTGCATAACCCTTCATTTTATCGTATCCGGGAGCGAAAGTCAAGGAGAGGACGTGCGGAGGCTAAGGGCCGGAGGGGTGGGGGAGAAGGCTTAACAGCCTGTGAAAATCAGGGGGCGGCCCAAAGGGCCGCCCCCTGGTGTTGCAACGAGTTTCAATTCATTACCATCCCTTACTTCACCTTCACCACTCGCCTCCCCCTTTGTAAAAGGGGGGTAGGGGGGATTTATCTGACCTTCACGATCCTCAAGGGCTTGGCGTCTTTCCCTTCGGACCTCAGGAAATACACCCCCGCCCCCAGCCCCTCCCCGATCCGGTCGCCCCGGTAGGTTCCGACCTTCCTGCCTGAGATGTCGTAGAGGGCAAAGCGTTCGGATTCATAGCCGGGTACCTTGGCGAATGAAACGATGGGGTTAGGGGTAAGCGTTAGTGGTGAGCGTTTAAGGTTAAGCGTTGAACGCTCGGCTTCCACCCCCACATATAGACTGAACAGGATCGTGCCGGAGTCGCCCACGGCCCAGGCCACCATCCCGGGCATGTCCCTCCAGCACCAGACCCCGCGCAGGGTCTGCGTCGTGCCGCTGAAGTCAGGGACCCAGGTAGCCCCCAGGTCGCCCGTCCCCAAGATCTTTCCGCTGTCCCCAACGGCAAACCCGTTGCTTGCGATTGGGGTTAAGTACACCGCGTTCAAATTTACGGCGGTCCCGCTCGAGATCGGAGACCAGGCTCCTCCGCCATTCGTGGTCCTGAGGATTTTACCGCTGTCTCCCACCACGCACCCCGTGAGGGAGTCCCGGAAGCATACGCCCCGCAGCGTGTTCGAAGTGCCGCTGGCCTGCGTACTCCAGCTCGCCCCGCCGTCCGTGGTCGCCATGATTGCGCCGTTGGTTCCGCAGGTCCATCCCCTTCGGGGATTGGAAAACCAGACCCCGAACCAGATGACCGCAAGGGTCTTGGCCTGGAAGGCCCAGGAGAGCCCACCATCGGTCGTCCTCCAGACCTGGCCGGAATCGCCCGCGGCCCAGCCGCTCAGGCTGTCCCCGTAGGAGACCGCGTACATCACCGGGGTAGGAGTGGCCTTCACGTTCCAGGTGTTTCCGCTATCGGTCGTGTGCAGGATGACCCCGGTTCCCTGCCCGCCCACCGCGCTGGCCCACTCCCGGTAGCTGTAACCGGGCACGGCCCAGCCCACTCCGTACAACGGCTGGGTGGTCGGGCTGGTCTGGGCAGACCAGGTGGCCCCCAGGTTCGTGGTCGAGAGGATGGTTCCGCTGTCCCCCACCACCCAGCCCCTCGGGACCGAGGGGTGGATGAACCAGACGTCCTTCAGCCTTCTCGCGGTGCCGCTTGGCTGCCTCGTCCATTGGGCGAAGCCCAGGGTTGGCATCAGGAAAAGCATCGCTCCCAAAATCCACGCCTTGGGCATCTTTCACCTCCTGGTTTCAGGTTCCGGAATGAGGAATGCCTATCGCAGTTTGACGACCCTCAGAGGCCGGGCGTCTTTCCCCTCCGGCCTCAGGAAATACACCCCCGCCTCCAGCCCCTCCCCGATCCGGTCGCCTTTATACGTCCCTACCTTCCGGCCGGAAATGTCGTAGAGGCTGAAGCGCTCAGCCTTATGCCCGGGAACCGAGGCGAAGGAGATAAAGGGGTTGGGGGTTATCTTAATCTCTTGGACCCTCGGCCCCTCGAACCCTTTACTTTCTTTTTCCACCGCTGCATTCCCGTTCGCATCGGTCTTGATTAAATAGACATCCTCCCCACCGGCACCATAGGAGGTTGTATATCCGGTGATGATATAGCCGCCATCCGCAGTTTGGGCAACGGCATCGGCACTTTCCTGGTTGGGGCCGCCATAAGTCTTTGTCCAGGTCGTATCCCCTAAGGCATTGGTCTTAAGGAGCCATGCATCGGACTGATTATCACGGTCCCCCGCGATGATATAGCCGCCATCCGTAGTCTGGGCGACGCAATAACCCCAATCCGCCAGGGGACCGCCGTAGGTCTTTGTCCAGACCGTATCCCCTGAAACATCGGTCTTGATGAGATAGATATCATAACCGCCTACGCCATAGGACGAGGTAAGACCTGCTATGACACAGCCGCTATCCGTGGTCGGGGTCACAAAAATACCATAATCCTCGGAGGGACCCCCATAGGTCCTTGTCCAGACCGTATCCCCCGAAGCATCGGTCTTGATGAGGTAGACGTCGTAGCTGCCAGCTCCGAAGGAGTTGGTCCACCTTGCGAGGACATAGTTGCTATCCCTGGTCTGGGCGATGGAATGACTGTAATCATTCAAAGTCTCACCGTAGGTCCTGGTCCAGATCGTATCCCCCGAGGCATCGGCCTTGATGAGGTAGACGTCATTACTCCCTGCGCCAAAAGACGTCGTGCTTCCCACAATGATATAACCACTATCGGAAGTCTGGGCGACATAGTAACCATCTTCAAACAGTGGACCACCGTAGGTCCTGGTCCAGACCGTGTCCCCCGATGGATCCGTCTTAATGAGGTAGACATCCGCGTCTCCTGCCCCGAAGGAGTAAGTCCATCCCGCGACGATGTATCCCCCGTCAAAAGTCTGATGGACGGAGCGACCTAAATCATTGCCCGCCCCCCCGTAGGTCCTCTCCCACCGCTGCTGGGAAAAAACGACGGCAGGGGAGCAGAGGTGCATGTGGGCGAGGGTGAAAAATGGAAGACAGAAGAGAAGGGAACGAAAAACAGAAGACGAGAGAAGGGAATTATGAAAACGGTTCATGTCATCCTCCTTGAGGTGGTTGACCTGTCTATTATAAGGTAAACCGGAGGCGTTGTCAATCCTTCTTTTCGGCCCCTCCAAAATATTTCCAAAGGGGGATTGACAAAGACACTTAAAAGGGGTAAAATTCTCATCCCAGGGCTCGGGGTGCTGTATCGGCTTGCCCCTCCGGGCCTTAGGCCCTGCGGGTTAAAGCGGGTATCGCTGAAGGCGCATAGTTATAGATAACTCCTCATCGCTTCCCGTTCTTTTCTATAACCACGGATGGGGAGGGCGTGAATACGGCGTGAATACCTCGGAAACCCCTCCTGGGTTTCGTAGGCTTTTCGGAGGTCCCCCCTGGGAGGCTGACCCATTGAAAAAAGGATAACGTCGCATTGTCGGCCCTGTTTAGGCCTGAGGACTTAAAGCAGCTGCCTCTTCTCAAACATTCAGTGAATCTAAAGGAAAGGATTTGATTCCCCCATGCCCCAGAGTTCTCTGATCGCGAACCGCAAGAGCGTCCGGGCGTTCTCGCCCAAGCCCATCGAGAAGGAGAAGATCCAGGCCATGCTGGAATCCGCGCGCTGGGCCCCGTCCTGCGCCAACAACCAGCCCTGGCGCTATGTCCTGGTGGACAAAAACGCATCCACCCGCCCTGCGTTAGAGGAGGCCCTGGCCAAAGGGAACGCCTGGGCCAAGGCCGCACCGCTCCTGGTCGTGGTCGCGGCCCGGGAAGGAGACGACGGCTTCTACAACGATGTGCGCTATTACCTTTACGACTGCGGAATGTCTGTGATGCAGTTCGTCCTGGAGGCCGAGAACCAGGGCATGCGGGCCCACCAGATGGCCGGCTGGGACGGGGGTAAGGTCAGCTCTGCGCTTGCCATCCCTCCCGACTACCAGCCCATCGTGGTCTTCGCCGTGGGCTGCGAAGGCAGGCTGGAGGACCTGGAGCCCGGTGTGCAGGAGAGAGAGAGGAAGCCCCGGACGCGGAAGGAGCTCAGCGAGATCGCCTTCCAGGGCGCCTGGGGGAAGCCTTTGAGTTGAAGATAGCCTGAACAAAGAGGCGGCCCAAAGGGCCGCCTCTTTTGCTTTTCGCCTCTGCTAACGGACCTTGACGATTTCAATCCGCTTTTTGGCCTGGCCCTCAGGATGCCCGGCCGACCGGACGGGGGCCAGGAAATAAACCCCCGGGGGAAGGCCCTGTCCGATCCTCGCGCCGAGGTAGGTTCCCACCCGCCGTCCTGAGCTATCATAGAGCTTAAAACGTTCGAATTCGTGCCCTGGGACGGTGGTGAAGACCGCGAACGGATTGGGGCGCGGCTCGATGCCTCTCTCGGAAAGCATGGGCACGTGTCCGGGCTCCTTGTGAACCCCGGTTGAGGACCCCACGAGAAGCAAGGTGTCGAGCTCAGTGCCGTCGGGCCGGATGCCGCGGGAAAAGATGGTGTCCCCGCGCACATCCACGAGCACGAACTCCAGGGTCGTTTCACGGTACACGGTCCAGGGCTGGACCGGGCCCCAGCCTGTGTAAAGCGGGGCCCCACCCCCCCCGGTGAGCAGATAGTGAACCCCGTTCACCAGGCTGTGCTCGTAGCAGTGGTTGTGCCCCTGGAAGGCGATCTGCACGTGGAAGCGCTCCAGGAGCGGGCAGATATACTGGCGGACCGTGGTGTTGCTGGAATGCCCGCTGTTGGTGGTGTAGGGCGGCTCGTGGAACCACACGAAGATGTGGCGAATCGAGGGGTCCGCGCTGTCCGCCAGGAGCTCGGAGAGGAACCAGTTGTACTGCGCGCTCCCGGTGGAGTAGGTCGAATACAGGTCCAGGCAGTGGAACGCGGAGTTCCCGTAGCGGAAGGAGTACCAGTGCTCGTTGTTCGGCAGGGCGAAGAGGGTATGCCAGTTCACGACCGTGTCCGCGACATCGTGGTTCCCGATGGAGGGGAACATCGCGGCCCGGGCGAGGATCCCGCGCTCGATATTGAAGAAGGTCTGATAATCCGCGGTGGAGGCCGTGGCGGTCAGGTCGCCGACCTGGAGCAGGAACCCCGGCGGGGGATTGACCAGGGTCATGCGGTTGATGACGGCCTGGTGCGAGGCGCTGTCCGTGCGGTCGTCTCCGTAGACGATGAATCGGAAGGGCTTGTTCGTCGCCACCGGGGTGTGGAACAAGGCATCCGCGCTTGTGTCGCTTCCTGAGATGGCCCGGTAGTGGTAGAGTGTGTCCCGGAGGAGCGTAGGCAGCCTGAGCTCGTGCTGGGTCGTGGAACTGGGGTCCGTGACCTCCTGCCCGTAGCCCGGGGTCAGGCCGTACTGCACCTTCCCGGTCTGGGCCGTGGAAGTCTCCCACCTCACCACCATAGAGGTATCCATCAGGTTCTGGAGGTAGGGCTGCTTTACGAAAGCCGCCTGCGCGCTCATCGCGACGGCCAAGAACGCAACGAACGTTCCAAGAATGCTTTTCATCTTTCCTCCTACAGGTCGAAAATGACCTCCGCGACCCAGCCCCCTGGCCCCTCTTCGACTTTGAGGAGATGGTAGGTCGCGGACTTGATCTCGGTGAGCAACGTATGGCGGGTCAAATCCAGCTTCTCCCCCCGGGCCACGGCTTCGAGGGATGTCTCGGAGATATGCTGGACCTTGAACTCTTTGAATAATAACTGCTCGGTCTCGAACTTATACAGCAGCTCGGAGAGGAAGCGAACGAGCAGCGCGCTCTGGTCCATGGCGTGGACCTTGATCGGGCAGATCGTCCGGGGCACGATCAGATCCGCATCCGTGAGGATCGAGAACATGCCCCGGGCGGCGTTCTCAAAGACCTGGGCCAGGGTGGCTCCCCTGGCCCGGATTCCTACGTCCGCGGTGTGGTCGATCAGTTCGAAGTCGGTCATACGCTAAGCGGGGGCGGGTCCGTTCCCTCCGTTTTCTCCTTCCCCTTCCTCCTTGCCCACGACCCGGGCCACGTCCACCACCCGGTCTCCCTCGTCGAGGTTGATCAGCCTCACGCCCTGGGTGGCCCGGCCCATGACCCGAACCCCGGAAAGGGGCAGGCGGATGACCTGGCCCTGCTGGGTGATGATCATCAGTTCATCCGAGTCCACGACCTCCTTGATCGTGACCATCTTTCCGGTCTTCTCCGTGACTCTGACCGTGATGACCCCCTTGCCTCCGCGGCGGGTCACCCGGTAGTCCGCGATCTCGGAGCGCTTGCCCATCCCGTTCTCGGTCACGACCAGGAGCGAGCCCTCCCGCTTCACGTCCACCATCCCGATGAGGTAATCGCTCTTGTCCAGCCTCACGCCGCGCACGCCCGTGGCCTGACGGCCCATCGACCGCACATCGGACTCGTGGAAGCGCACGGCCTGGCCCTCATGCGTGGCCAGGATCACGTCCTGGGTTCCGTCGGTCAGCCGTACGTCGATCAGGGCGTCGCCCTCGTCCACGCCGGCCGCGATGATCCCGCCCTTGCGGGGATTGGAAAAGTCCATCAGGTCGCACTTCTTGACCGTGCCCTGGCGGGTGGCCATCATCAGGTGCAGGCCCTCCTTGAACTCCTTGACCGGAACGTAGGCCGCCATCCGCTCGTCCTTCCCGATCCCCACCAGCTGCACAATCGGCTTCCCGCGGCTGAGCCGGCCGCCCTCCGGAATCTCGTAGACCTTGAGCCAGTAGCACCGCCCCTTGTCCGTGAAGAGCAGGATGTACTCGTGCGTGGAGGCGATGAACAGCCCCTCCACCCAGTCGTCCTCCTTGGACTTCACCCCCGCCACGCCCTTGCCGCCCCGCCCCTGCTGGCGGTAGGTCGTGACCGGCAGGCGCTTGATGTAGCCCTGGTGGGAGATCGTGATCACCATGTCCTCTACGGCGATCAGGTCCTCGACCGAAAAGTCCTCGGTCTCGGAAAAGAGGATCTCGGTGCGGCGCTCGTCCCCGTAGCGCTTCTTGAGCTCGAGGAGCTCCTCTTTGATGAGCTGCATCACCTTGGCCTTGGAGGCCAGGATGGATTTCAGTTTGGCGATGAGTTTGATGAGCTCCAGGTACTCCTCCTCGATCTTCTGTCGCTCCAGCCCGGTCAGCCGCTTGAGGGTCATGTCCAGGATCGCCTGAGCCTGGACCTCGCTGAGCTTGAATCGCTTCATCAGGGTCTCGCGGGCCGCGTCCACGTCCTTGGCCTTCTTGATGATCGCCACGATCTCGTCGATATGCTCGATGGCGATCTTCAGGCCTTCCAGGATGTGGGCTCGCTTCTCGGCCTCGGCCAGCTCGAACTTCGTGCGCCGGACCACGACCTCGTGGCGGTGTTCCAGGAAGTGCTCGAGCATCTGCCGTAAGGTCAGAATTTTGGGCTGGTTCTTGACCAGGGCCAGAAGGATGATCCCGTAGGTCGTCTGCATCGCGGTGTGCTTGAAAAGCTGGTTCAGGACCACGCTCGTGTCCGCGTCGCGCTTGGTCTCGATCACCAGCCGCATCCCATCCCGGTCGGACTCGTCCCGGAGGTCTGAGATCCCGTCGATCTTCTTGTCCCGAGCCAGCTCCGCGATCTTCTCGACGAGCGTGGCCTTGTTGACCTCATACGGGATCTCGGTGACTACGATGGCCTCCTTCCCGCTCTTGAACGTCTCCACCTGGGCCTTCGCTCGGACGATGACGCGACCGCGTCCGGTCAGGTAAGCCTCGCGGATCCCGGAGACTCCGTGGATGATGCCGGCGGTGGGAAAATCCGGTCCCTTCACGAAGTTAAGGAGCTTCTCGTCCTCGATGTTGGGATCGTCGATCATTGCCCCGAGCGCATCCACGATCTCGTTCAGGTTGTGCGGTGGGATGTTCGTGGCCATGCCCACCGCGATCCCCGAGGATCCGTTGACCAGAAGCTGGGGCAGGATCGCCGGCAGGAGCAGGGGCTCTTTGAGCGTGCCGTCGAAGTTCGGGCCAAAGGCCACCGTTTCCTTGTCGATGTCCCGGAGCATCTCGTCCGCAACGCGCGCCAACCGGGCCTCGGTGTAGCGCATCGCCGCCGGCGGGTCCCCGTCCACGGATCCGAAGTTACCCTGCCCGTCCACCAGGGGATAGCGCAGGGAGAAGTCCTGAACCATCCTCACCAAGGTGTCGTAGACCGCGGAATCCCCGTGGGGATGGTATTTGCCCAGGACCTCCCCGATGATGCGCGCCGTCTTCTTGTAGGGCCGGTTATAGGCCAGGCCCAGTTCGCTCATCGCGAACAGAATGCGGCGGTGGACCGGCTTCAGCCCGTCCCGGACGTCGGGCAGGGCCCGGCCCACGATCACGCTCATGGAGTAGTCGAGATAGGAGTTTTTGAGCTCCTCCTCGATCATCACCGGATGGATCTTTTCGCTCTGCTCCAAAGCCACGTTATCCGTTCTCCCTTAAGGCAAAGATGAAGGCTTATAACTCTCAGAAATATGAATAAATTATACACGATTTTCTCCCTTGGAATCAAGGGTAAAATCGGTTCTTTTTTCAAACCCAAAGAGGCTCTGGTTTCCTCCCTTGCTTCCCTCTCTCCGCCCTAGAATTCTGGAGAGGCCCTTGACAGGGTTTCTCAAATATGATAAGATATAACTTCTTATATTCATGGAGGATAAGTTCCCGAAAATGCGCAGTTCCCTCCTCATCTGGGAGGACGTGGTTGAAACGACTTAGATCGAGCGCCGTGATTCCTTCTGCGGAGGCTCGATTTTCCTTTTTGGGAAGGGGACCATGCTGGCCGAGCTTTTAGATTTTGAACTCATCCGCTTGAACCTTGAGGCCACGAGCCGCGATGAGGCTTTGAGGGAACTGGTGGGCATCCTCAAGATCAATGAGAAAGCCCGCGCCCTGATCTTGAACCTGCTCGTCGAGCGCGAGAAGCTGGGCTCGACCGGGATCGGCAAGGGCGTGGCCATCCCGCATTGCCGCTCCCTGATCTTGAACAAGCTCACCGTGGCCGTGGGCCGCTTTCCCAAGGGAGTGGAGTTCGATGCCATGGACAAGAAATCCTCCCATCTTTTTTTCCTCGTGGCGGCCCCGCCCAAGGACAAGGGGAACCAGTACCTCTTGACCCTCGGCGCCATCGCGAAAGTGGCCAAGGACATGGGCAAAAATGACAAGCTCTGCACGGCTCACACCACTGAGGAATTCCTGGCCCGCCTGAAGGAAATCGAAGCCAAAGGAAAGTAGTCCCAGCGATGCCCCGCAAGAAAGCCCCTCGTAAGATCGGCCACCCGGACAGTACGACCATGCACCCCCAGCTCGAGCTATTGATCCGCCTGCACGACATGGAGTTGATGCTCAAGGAGAGCGAGGAACTGGCTGCCGCGGGTGTGGAAGTAAAATTCAAGCTCGAGGACATGGAGAAGCTCGAGGAGGCTCGCCAGCGTCTCGTGACCTCTATCGAACCCGAGCACATGAACCACTACGAGAAGCTCCGGCCCAAGGGCAGGCCCGTGGTCCCGGTGGTGGACGGCATCTGTTACGGCTGCTTCATGCGCTTGCCCACCGAGGTGGCCACCCAGACCGAGCGCAATGACAAGGTTTCCACCTGCATGAACTGCGGCCGCTTCCTTTACTGGGTGAATTGATTCTATACGACAAAATGAAAGAGCCAGGTCTAATGACCTGGCTCTTATTATTTTTAGGCTACGGTCTGCAGTCCCCAGTTCTCTATTAGAAGTGCTCCGTATACAGGATCTTGAACGTCCTGCCGATCCGCCCCCAGTCCGTATCCTCCTGCCCGTTCTTGAGGAGGTTTTTCATGTCGAACTCGATGCTGAGCTTCTCGGCATAGGTCCAGCGCACTCCGGCGTTCAAATAGCCACCTTTGTTTTCCCCGAACAGACTGTCTTCCTTGTTGTCGTTGAATGCGAAATCGTACTCTGCCAGGACCGAAATCTCCGGGCTCAATCCTTTCTCCACTCCCCCAAAGAAATCAAAGGTCTTCTGGCCGTCACTTCGCTCCAGGCTGTAGTTCGTCCCAGCGTGAAATCCCAGTTTCCCCAGGAAGATATAGTTCTTGCTGGCCACGGCATAGAAACCCTTGGACTTGATATCATAGCGGTCTAGGGGATCGCGGTAGAAGGCCCCGAAGCCCTGGGAATCGAATCCGATGGCGATGGCTGGTGCTACATAGGATTCATCCAAGAGGCGAACCCTCGCCTGGACACCCACCTGGGCGTTCCAGTCCGGGGTTCCGTACCCGATGATTCCCGTTCCCCCGTAGGACATTCCCAAGCTTAGCCGGTCCGCGAGCCCGACGGAGATCCCTCCTAGGAGCCCGCCGTAGGGCTGCATTCTCAAGGTTAGGGAGTAAGTTCCTTTCCCCGGCAGACCGGCGGTTGGAATATCAATCAACTCCGTGGTCTGGGTTTCGGCAAGGACAGAGCAACAGGTGAAAATGAAAAGTAATGCCGTCAAGACAATAAGGTTTTTCATTATTTTACCTCCCTATGGGGGAAAAACTACTATATATTGGGTTCAGTTTTAATAATATACAATATTTAGGGGTAAAATGCAAGATATTTTTTAGAAAAATGAAGCAACGCCTTGCAGTCAAAGAAGAAAGAATGCCAAGAGGGTCGGATAGATGGTTCTTCGAGGAATGCTGGGGAAGCAAAAAGAGGGGTTACTTACTTTCCATTTCTGTAAGGAGAGCTGATCTGCTTCGGCTTAAAGGTTGACCTCCACTCTCCTTCCAGCTTGACCGAATCCTCGCCGAGCATTGCGCGGATCTCCATGAGTAATTCGTCCTTGGGTTCCACGCGCACGGCCTTGGCATGGACCGTCACCGGAACGCGGTTGTCCCCGTTCAAGTGAAAGAAAACGCTGGCTTTGCCCGGAAAACGGGATAGGGTCTGTTTCAAATATTCGATCTCCTTCTCGGTCAGCTCGTTCTGGGGCGAAAGGTGCACCTTCGAAATGAGGTCCGCCCGGGCATAGGCGAGGTCAAAGATATCCTGGGCAATTACCTTGGGCTTCTCCCCTTCTTTGGTGGAAACACGGCCCCGCACCAGGATCATCTTGTCCACGGTCAAAAGACCCGGACAAGACTCCCCCAGGTCGGCGAAAACCGTGACCTCGATCATGCCCACGAAATCTTCCAGGGTGATGAAGCGCATCACCCGGCCCCTCTTGTCCATTTTGCGCTTGGCCGTGGATACGATGCCCCCCAAGAGGACCGAGGAGTTGTCTGGCATATCCTCCAGCTGGGCCGTGTTCTTGACCTTAAAGGCGAGAAGGTCATCCCGGTAGCGCTCCAGAGGATGACCCGAGAGGTAGAAGCCGAGCATCTCCTTCTCCCCGGAGAGGATCTCCTGGGGGGCAAGGGCCGCAGCCTCCTTCTTGGGTCTCTCGGGTCCCGATCCATCGCGAGACTCCCCGCCGAACAGGGAAAACTGTCCCTCCAGGCGTTTGCGGCCAATGTCCTGGGAGAGTTCCACGGCTTCATCCAAGGTCGATAAGATCTCGGCGCGGTGGGCTCCGAGCGAGTCCAGGGCCCCGGACCGCGCCAGGCTCTCCAGCACCTTCCTGTTGACCAGCCGGCTGTCCGCGTCATAGACGAGATCGAAGATCGAGGCCAATCGTCCTTTTTTCTTGCGCGCCCCCAGGATGGAGTCGATCGCCCCCCGGCCCACGTTCTTAATCGCGCCCAGGCCGAACCGGATGCCCTCTGGAGTCACCACGAAGTCGTACTCGCTCGTGTTCACATCCGGGGGCAGAACCTTGAGGTGCATGGTCTTGCATTCGTTGATCAGGACCACGATGCGGTTGGTATTGCCCATCTCCGAGGTCAGGTTCGCGGCCATGAACTGCGCCGGATAATGGGCTTTGAGATAGGCGGTCTGGAAGGCCAGCATGGCGTAGCCCGCGGCGTGGGACTTGTTGAATCCGTAGCCCGCGAACTGGGCGATCTGGTTGAATATCTTCTCGGCCAGCTTCTCGGAGATCCGGTTCTGCTTGGCGCGGGCGATGAAATCTTCCTCCATGGCCTCCATGACCTCGGGCTTCTTCTTGCCCATGGCCCGGCGCAACAGGTCGGCCTTGCCCGGAGTGAACCCGGCCAGGCGCGCGGCCATCTCCATGACCTGCTCCTGGTAGATCCCGATCCCGTAAGTCTCCTTCAGGACCGACTCCAAGACCGGGTGATCGTACTGGATGCGCTTCCGGCCGACGCGGCGCTCGATGAACTCGTCGATCATCTGCATCGGCCCCGGACGATATAGCGAGACCGCCGCGATGATGTCCTTAAAGTTCTTCGGCTTCAGCTTGCGGAGAAGATCCCGCATTCCCGAGGATTCGAGTTGGAACACTCCGATGGTGTCCGCTCGGGTCAGAAGGGCGTAGGTCTCGGGGTCGTCCAAGGGAAGTTTGTGCAGGTCCAGATCTTTGCCTTCCTGGGCCAGGGCCTTCAAGGTCTTGTCGATCACGGTGAGGGTGCGCAAGCCCAGGAAGTCCATCTTCATGACCCCGATCGCGGACAGGCATTTCATCTCGAACTGGGTGGTGATCTCGTCATTGGAGGTCTTGTAGAGCGGGACGAAATCCGTGAGCTTTCCTGGGGTGATCACGATCCCGGCGGCATGGGTGGAGGCGTGCCGGGCGATGCCCTCCAGACGTTTGGCAATGGTGAAGACCTCCTTCATCTGGGGATCGGCGTCCAGCTCAGCCTTGACCTCCGGAATCTCCTCGGCCACGGCGAGCTTCTCCCCGAAGGGGACCATCTTGGCCAGCCGGTCCATGTCGGAGTAGGAGAAGCCCATCACCCGGCCCACGTCCCGGATTGCGGCCCGGGCCTGCATGGTCCCGAACGTGATCACCGGGGAAACGTTTTCCTGCCCGTATTTCTCCTTGACGTACTGGATGATCTCGGGCCGCTTCTCGTCTCCGAAGTCGATGTCGATGTCCGGAGGATCCACCCGCTCCGGGTTCAGAAAGCGCTCGAAGAACAGCCCATATTCCAAGGGGTCCACATCGGTCACTCCCAGGGCGTAAAGCACCAGGCTGCCCACGGCCGAGCCTCTCCCCGGGCCCACCGGGATGTCCCTCTCCTTGGCCGCATCCACGAAGTCCTTCACGATCAGGAAGTACCCGACGTAGCGCTGATCCTCGATCCTCTTGAGTTCATACGCCAGGCGTTCTTCCATGGCCGGGGTGACATGGGGATAGCGCTTGGCCAGTCCGAGCCGGGCGTGCTTCGCGAGAAAGGCCGAGGGGGTTTCCTCTCCCTCGGGCAGTTGAAAGCGGGGAAGGTGCAGCTTGCCGGTGTCCACCTCCAGGGCGAGGTCGCAGCGTTCGGCGATGGCGAGGGTGTTCGCCAGGGCCTCGGGCGTCTCCTGGAACAAAGCCTTCATTTCCTGGGGGGACTTGAAATAGATCTGGTTTGTGGAGAAGCGGAAGCGGTCCGGGTCCTGAAGCGTGGAATTGGTCTGGATGCACAGCAGCACCTCGTGGGCCTTGGCATCCTCAGGGCCAAGGTAGTGGCAGTCGTTCGTGGCCACCAGGGGAATGCCCAGCTCCTTGGACAGGGGGATCATCTCGCGGACGACCTTCTGCTCCTCTGGGATTCCGTGATCTTGGATTTCGAGATAGTAGTGCTCTCCGAAGAGGTCCCTGAACAGCCCGGCCACGCGCTTGGCCTCCTCCCGACGCTCCTTGAGGAGGAGCTGGGCGACCTCTCCGTTCAGGCAGGCCGAGAGGCAGACGAGACCCCCCTTATGCTGGGCCAGAAGCTCTTTGTCAATCCGCGGGCGATAGTAGAACCCCTCGGTGTAACCCATCGTGGACAGGAGGATGAGGTTCTTGTAGCCCTCCTCGTTGCGGGCCAGGAGGATGAGGTGGTTCTCTCCTTCGTAGCCGCCTGCCGCCGGGCCCTTCTTGTCGAAGCGGCTCTTGGGCGCGAGGTAGAACTCGCACCCGATGATGGGCTTGATCCCGGCGTTGGCGGACTGGCGGAAGAAATCCACGGCCCCGAACAGGTTCCCGTGGTCCGTGATGGTCAGGGCCGGCATCTTGAACCGCTGGGCGGCCTTGACCAGGTCCTCGATACGGTTGGCCCCATCCAAGAGGCTGTATTCGGTATGGGTGTGCAGATGGACGAACTCAGCGGTTTCCATCGCCTTCATTCTCCGGAGATCCGGTCCGGGATCGTGGTGTCATCCAGGGGCTTGTTCAGGGGGTTGGCGCAGAAGCGCTCCTTGCAAGGCAGGCAGATCAGGAAGGCGAACTCCTGATGAACCTCCTCCTCCAGGAGCTCGGCGGGCAGGGATTTGAGCTCCTCGGCGATCTTCTTGAGCTGGGCCGCGGTGTCCTCAGTGGGGTCGAAGGGGATGTACCCGTCGAAGGTGGAGGTCACGTCGATCTTCACGCGGTAGGCCGTGCTTCCCCTGGGTAGGGTTCGCCCGCAGCGGGCGCAGCGGTTGTTCGGGGAGAGTTTCACAAGGGAAATGGAGTCACATTTTTTCGACGACCCATCAATTTTACTCCCATCGAAAAACTTTGTCAATGGCCGAAAAGAAAATGCAGGAATGACGCGGTTTTCGGGGGAACCGATTCCAACGGCATTGTAAAACGCCTCTAACCTCGCTTATAATAATTCCGAGCCCTTCAAAGTAATCCCGTTGGATTAATGCTCAAAATAATGGTGCAAGATATAACAAACGATCCGAAAGGCTCGACGACCTTGCGAATCCTAACCGCCAACCTTTCGTTTCACAACAAGAAGGCGAGTGCGGTTAATCGTGCCGTCTTAGAGCCTGAGCCAGATGTAATCGTGCTCCTGGAGTGGACGGGAGAGAATTTCGACGGAGAGGAAAGCGGGAAGCAGGGCTACCGGGCCCTGATTAACGCTCCCCAGCCGTGTCTGCCGGACAATCCGAAGAACGGAGCTTACGGGGTTGGCGTCTTCGTTCGTGTGCGTTTATCTGGTATTGGGTGTGTTGTCCCATCCCCTGTCCAAGGGCCTTGCCCATTACCTTTGGGGTTGGCGCGGATTCGTTTTCGAGAACGCGATATCACTGTCGTTGGCCTACATGCTCCTGCACCGATCTCGGAGTGGACTACTAAGCCGACCATTCGAAAGGTTATGGAACTTATCCGCGATGGTAAGCTTAGAGAGGACCTTGGCGCGGGCAAAGAAGGGGACTGGGTAATCCTAACAGGGGACTTTAATGTCCCTTCGTTCGACCCCATCCTGAGAGAAGTCAGGAAGGGAGGGTTGAAAGACGTCTATTCAGAACGAAATCATAAGCCAGGTCCCACCTGGTCGCCATTCCAATTTTTACCGGATTTGTTGATGCATTACGTAGCTACCTGGGGAAGCAGACATTTCCAGGAAATCCTATGGAATGAGTTTCACACCCTTAAAAAATTACCCTGGCAGCAAATAGCAGATGCTTTGGAGAATATCCTTGAAAGGCTACCCCCTTTTTTGCGGCTGGATTTCATCTTCTGTCCCAAAGAGTTTAATGTTGTGAAATCCTGGACAGTGAAAATACCGGGGTCAGACCATCGGGCTGTCGTAGCAGATTTGGTTATTCCTATATCTCCCCGATGAGGAAGGCATAGGTCTTGGCTCAGAACTGTATGCGACACCACAATATATAGTGGTCGGTAATCAAAGAGAGGGGGCTAAGCGCGTGAACACGGCGTGAACACCTCGTGAAGGCCTCGGAAACCCCTCCCGGATTTCGGAGCTTTAGCGGCCCTCCCCCTCCAGGGGAAGGATTTTGTTAAACAGACACAACCGAGCTTTGTCGGCCCTCTTTACGAGAAGATTTTGAAGAGACCATAAGATATAGTGTCCGACGTCTTTACCTAAAATGACTCCCGAAGCTCATAGAGTTTAAGCCGAACGACTGTCCATGATCAAGGAAATCACGGCCAAAACGCTTCTTTTTTCCTCGAAGCATCCCGATCCCTGGTTCGGCGTGAAGTATACGATGAACCTCTACCGGGGCTGCCAGCATCAGTGCATCTACTGCGACTCCCGGAGCGAGTGCTACCAGATCGAGGACTTCGCCGACATCCTGGTCAAAACGAACGCTATCGAATTGCTGAAGAAGGAGTTCCCCTCCAAGCGCACCAAGGGAACCATCGGCCTGGGTTCGATGAACGACTGTTACATGCCCGTGGAGGAGCGCTTCCGTCTGACCCGGCAGGCCCTGGAGCTGATCGTCCGGTATCGCTTTCCGGTCCACATCATTACCAAGAGCGACCTGGTCTTGAGGGACCTGGACCTGCTCAAGGAGATCGGCAAGGTTTACGCCGCGGTCTCTTTCACCATCACCACGGCAGACGATGCGCTCGCCGCCAAGCTTGAGCCCGGCGCCCCTCTTCCCTCCCGGCGTTATCAGGCTGTCAGGACGTTGACCGAGGCAGGAATCTACACCGGCATCACCCTGATGCCGGTTCTGCCCTTTATCGAGGACAATGAAGAGAACATCACCACTATAATCAATCGGGCCCATGATACGGGTGCAAAATACGTCATCGCCTCCTTCGGGATGACGATGCGGGACCGCCAGCGGGCCTATTTTTATGAGAGACTGGACCGCCTGTTTCCGGGCCTGAGGGAAAAGTACGAGAAGCGTTTCGGAGATCAGTACTCCTGCTCAGCCCACAACGCGGGGAAGCTTGAAAAGGCCTTTCAGGAGGCCTGCGTCCGCTACGGCCTTGCCACGCGGATGACCCACTTCTCTACCGGGTCCCCCCCGCTCCAGCTCGGCCTTTTCGACCCCGGGACCCATGCCGGGAGAGCTTGAGGAATGAGACCTATCGCCTGGGCGATCTTCTCTCTTCTGAGCATCCTGCCTACGCTTTCCCAAGGACAGGAAAGACCCCCTCTTCCAGTCCCCCTGGACTCCCTGACCTTTGAGCGCATTTACCTCGTCTCCAAGGTCCTGCGCCTGGACCGGGTCAACAACCAGGTGGAGGAGGGTCTGGCCACGGACGAGCCAAAGTATCCCAAACAAGGCGAAGAGGCCGCGGTCCTGGGCTTCGTGCTCAAGACCCACGACCCCCAGGGCCGCAGCTTCCTGATCGGCTCCTGGGGGGTCGCCAAGGCTCAGGGTCTGATCTTCCAAGACATCCGTCTGCTTCCCCCCGGGGAGAGGAAAAAGCTCAAGGTGACCTGGTACAAGGTCGAGCCGACGAGGGGGAAGGACGGCAAGGGGTTCACCAACGAGCAGTGGATCCTGAAGGACGAGAAGGCGCAGAAGGTTTGGGCCTGGGACACGCTCCGCTACCAGGAGTTCGTCTGGGACAGTGTGAACTCCTGGACGAAGGTCGCGGGCGTCTGTCCGGTGCAGCTGGACCCGCACGAGTTCGGCACCATGCGTTTCAAGGTCGAGGTCTCGTATCATGGACAGCGCGCCGCCTCCGGGGGCGCGGAGAGGGTGGAGAAGGACGGGGAGATCCAAGCCCACCGGGTGAGCGTGCGGGGGAATACCGGAAACGACTTATTGGACTGGGCCTGTTCCTTCTTCAACCTGCCCTACATCTGGGGCAGCGCCAGCATCACTCGGACCAGCGAGGGACACCAGGCCGAGAAGTACATCGGGGCAGACTGCGCGGACTTCGTGGTCTGCGCCGCCAGACGGGCGGGGTACGAGGTGCCCTACAGGGGCTCGCAGTACCTCAAGCCCTACACCCTCCCGGTCGCGAAGCCGGACACGGTGAATGTGAAAGGGTATTACCTGACCCGTGACCAGACCATTCCTGTGGATGACCGTGATCCCAAGGCCGTGCACGTCGGGGACCTCATCCTGTGGCCCAACCATGTCGCGATGTTCGCCGGGGACAACGGGAACGGGATCCTGGATACCGGCGACGTGGTCGTTCAGATCTTGTTCCACGAGCCGGCCCGGCTCCCCATCCAGGAAGCCTATGCCGGTCCTTTCGCCGTGGTCCGTTTCAAGCCCAACCTGAAGAGGGCGCAGTGAGCCCGGACGCATCCCCGTCCCGGCAGGCGACCCTCGCGCTGTGGGTCCTCATCTCCACCCAGCTCATCACCAGCGCCACCTACATGGTCGCCAAGCTGGGCCTGCGGGAGTTCACTCCCTTCGCCTATGGCTGTTTCCGCTTCCTGCTTGCCGGCCTGGTCTACCTGGCAATCCTGAAGGCGCGGGGAAAGGTTCGCCTGCCTCCCAGGAGCGACTGGGCGAAGTTCCTCGGCCTGGCCTTTGTGTGCGTTCCCCTGAATCAGGGCATCTTCCTCTACGGCATCAAATACACCCTCGCCGCGCACGGCGCCCTGTTCTACGCTACGACTCCGATCATGGTCCTCTGTCTCTCCTGCCTCTGGCTCAAGGAGCGGCCCACGCCCTTTAAGATCCTGGGCGTCTTGCTCGGCTTTGCGGGCGTAATCCTCGTCCTCTTTGACAAGGGGATTCATCTCTCCCCGGACACCCTGAAGGGGGACTTCCTGCTCATCTTTGCCGTCCTCACCTGGGCGCTTTACACCATCCAGGCTAAGAATCTCCTCTCCCGCTACACGCCCCTGGAGGTCACGGGTTTCTCTCTGGTCCTGGGCTCGCTCCTCTTCCTTCCTATCGGAATCCCGGCCGTGCTCCGGCAGGACTACTCCCTGGTCACCGGAGGCGGCATCTTCTCCATCCTCTACCTGGCCCTCATGACCTCGGTCGTGGCCTACCTCGTCTGGTCCTGGGCCCTCTTTCATCTCGAGGCCAGCAAGGTGACCATCGTGGCTAACCTCCAGCCCCTTATCGCCGCGCTCCTCGCCTGGCTCTTCCTCGGTGAGACCGTCACAATCCGCTTCTTCCTCGGCGCCGCTGTCGTTCTCCTCGGGGTGATCCTGACCGAAAGGGGTTAAGGCACAAAAAAAGGGCAATCCGAAGATCGCCCTCAACCCTTTATTTTTATCCTTCTATTTGATAATCGGCGTATTCTTCCCAACGACCACGGGCACGTTGGTCAGGACGATGTTTCCCCTGCCGTCCGAGACGAGGTACACCGGCGCGGGCTGTCTGGGAGGCTCGGGGTAGAAGGTTTTGAGGTCCACCGGAATCGGCAAAGTACCCGTATCCGCAGGCAGGGGGCCGTGCGGAAGGTTCACCTGACCCTTTCCGTACCGACCCATGATCCTGCTTACGTAAGCCTTGGTCTCCGAGATGGGCGGCACAGTCCCGTACCACAGCACCCTGGCCGGCCCGGCATTGTACGCCGCCAGGGCCAGCTCGGTCGTGCCCTGAAACGTGGTGAGCATGTTTCTCAGGTAGCGCACCCCGCCGTCAATGTTCTGCGCCGGATCCCAGGGATTCAAAAGACCGAGGTCCCTCGCAGTCTGGGGCATCAACTGCATTAACCCTATCGCCCCCTTGGGCGAGCGCGCCCTGGGGTTGAACCCGGACTCTGCCCAGATGACCTGCCGGATGAGCTCCGGGTCCATCCCGTACCGAGTGCAGGCATCATTGATCAGGCTGTCATAGGCCGTGGGCCCCAAGCTACCCCACGGCACATAGGGCAGATTCGTGAGCAGGTTCCCCCTCATGCGGTATCCTTTTTCTTCAGCCGGAGATAAGGATGCCGTGTCCAAAGAATCCGTTCTCGGGCTGTAAAACGACACGGGTTCAGAGGCCGTGGAGTTAACAGCCTTTTGTCCTTTCGGCGCCTTGCCCAGCATCGGGATGTTGGTCAGGACCTCTTCGTTCGCCTTCCGGTTCTTGCGCTTGATCAGGGTCTCCTCACCCCGCGCCGGGAGGACGAGCACCAAAGACAGCAAAAAAAAGGTGATTATCGAAAGGTGAAGGGTGAAGGGTGGGGATTTGCAATTTGCATTTTGCAATTTGCATTTTGCAATTTGCATTGGTTTTCCCGCTCCTCGGCTCATTCCTGTCCCCTCTGGGCCAGGAGGTCTATCTGTCTCTGGAGCTGGGCCTTGGTCTGGGGGTCGGATGCCAGATCCAGGGCTCTGGTGAATGCGTCCAAGGCCCTCGTGGTGTCGCCCAGCGCGCTCTGGGCAGCGCCTTGACCATAAAGGCTCTGCACCAGCAGGTCCTTGGGAATGTCCTGCTCATGGGAGAGCCTGAGGAAGGTCCCCACCGCCTTGGCGTACAGCGCCTCCTCGAGGAGGCAGTTCGCCTGACCCAATTGGGCCTCAAGCCGATACCGGCCTTTGGTCCTTGTCTCGGCCTGCTGGTAGGCGGTCATGGCCTCGGCGTACCAGCCCTCGCGATAGAAAGAATGTCCGATCTCTATGAGCGCCGGACTCGTCTCATCCGCATCCCAGTAATCCATGAGCAGCCGTCTGAGCTGGTCGCGGGCCAGCTCGTACTGCTTCAGGCCTTGGTAGACCTTGGCCAGACCTATAAGCGCCTGGGGAGAATAATCCGGATCTCTCCTGAGGATGACCGCCTCGTATTCATCCACTGCGGAGCTGGGCTCTTTCATGTCCTCGTAGATCCTGGCCCTGAGCAGGTGCGCTCTTAAAGCTTCGGGAGAAGCCGGATAGGATTCCGCAAGTTTGTCCAGGGTTACCAGGGCCAACTCCCTTTTATGGAGCGCCTGTTGGTACTGCGCAATGTCCAAGAGCAGCTTGGGAGACCGCGGACTATCGGGATAGCGGGCAAGGAAGCTCTGAGCCACCGAGAGGGGGTTCATCTGTCCCCGCCTTCCGGCCTTGGCGAGTTCCCCTTGATATCGGGCCTCTTCCTGTAACAGGGAACTTCTGGCCCTTCTCTCGGCCTCTCCGAAGGCATCCCGGGCCGCCCTGAAATCAGAGAGTTCAAGCAGGGCTTTGCCTAAAGCTAAGTAGGACTCTGCGGATAAGGCATGATCGAGGAAGGTCGAGAGAAACTCTCGGTACGCCTCTACCGCTTTGGCCGGCCTCTTGAGCCGCTCGTAGGATTGCGCGATAACTAAAAGCGCACTGTCCGACTTCACCCCGCTTCCCATCGTAGCGTATTTTCTCAGTGCGAGGATCGCGGACTCCTCTTCTCCCGCCAGGAAAGCGCTCACTCCGGAACGGAACACAGCTTCTTGCGCTCCGGGGGCCGAGGGATTTGCCTCCCCATAGGCATCGAAGGCCTGAGAGGCCTCTCTAAAGCGCTTCTGACGATAAGCGCTCCAGCCCAAGCCCAGCTGGGCATCGTCCGCCAGTTCGTTTCCCGGGTAATCCATTATCAGCTGCTCGAACAGGTGCTCGGCATAGGCAAAGTCCTTCCGTTCATAGGCCATCTCCCCCAGACGATACAAGCTTTGGGGAGCATAAGGACCATTGGAATCTTCCTCCCTCACCCGCTCGAAGGCCCTGCTGGCCCATAGGGGATGTCCGTTCTCCGCGTAAAGGAGTCCCAGGTGGAACAAGGCTTCCGCCCCATCTGGGCCTTGGACCAAGAGGAGCAAAGCTGGCTCTGCCTTATCCCAGTTTTTCTGGTCGAACAGGGCGATTGCGTAAAGCAGCTTCCCCTGGGCCGAATAGCCCGAGCCGGGGAAGTATGCTTCGAGATAGGTCACCAGACTTTCCGCCTCGACATATCTCTTCCCTTTGTATGCGCAAAGGGAAAGTAGGAAAAGGGACTCGTCCGTGTATTGATGCTGACCTCCGAGGGTGTCGAAGTGTAAGGGAACCGGCTGGGGTGGAAGGGAGCCGGGGTGGGCCCCGAGTTTGTCGGAGGCGTCCTTGCGGAGAAAGAACCGCGGGTGCGCCAGGATGGCTCTGCGGAAGGCTTGCGAAGCTTGGTCCAGATTCCCTAAGGAGTACTCGGAGAGCCCCAGGAAGAAATTCGCCTCGGGCAGGAGCGAAGGATTCCGCGTCTTGGAAAGATAGAGGCGAAAGGCCTGGGCGGCCTCTTCATGGCGTTTGAGGGCCAGAAGGCTCGCTCCGGTCAGGTAGGCCACCTCTCCCTCCTCGGAAGTGCGGATGGACTCCGGATAGATCCGGGCAAAACATCCTAAGGCCTCCGGGTATCGGCCCAGAGCGTAAAGCGCGCTGCCCTTGCCAAAAAAAACCGTGTGGGGCGACCAGGAGCTGTCCAGGGTCAAAGAGGATTGAAACTCTGAAAGCGCCCCGAGATAGTCCTCCAAATGGAATCGGGCCACGCCTGAGAGAAAGCAGGCCTGGGCTCCGGGCGGAGAAGAGGCCTTGGCCTCCTGAAGGGGCTGTAACTCCGCGAGGGCTGCCGAGTCCTCATGAAGCAGGATGAACGAGACGGCCCGCTTGAGACGGGCGTCATGGAAAGCAGAGGTTCGGGTTGGCTCACGCAGCAAAACCTTGGCCTGAAGGAAAAGGGCCTCTTCATGACCGGGGGGAAGGAGGGGAACGTCCAGGAGGCTCGGGGTTGGCTGGGCGAATGCCGGGGTGGGGCAGGGACTAAAAAGACAAATGATCCCTAATAAAAAATAACTGATAAATAAATAGTTCATCCCAGCACCTTCTCGCTGATCGGGTCGAACAGGGAAATATGGGCGAGATCGAACGTGACCGAAGCCGTCGAGCCCAGGGCAAAGGAGCGCATTCCCGGGAGTCGAAGGGCTAAGCGCGTGTCCTCTTTCCGGACGAAGAGAACGGTCTCTGCGCCCACCGGCTCCACGACCTCCACCGTGGCCGTGAGGGTGGTTGGGGTTTCGGAATCACACAGCGAGAGATGCTCCGGCCGGATGCCCAAGATGACGTCCCCCACCGGGGAAGACAAGCCGGAGGGAGGATTCGGCAGGGCCAAGGGTTGGTGAAATGCCGGATGGGCGAAACGCCATCCGCCCTCCCTCTCCAGCCTGCCCCTGAGGAGGTTCATCGGCGGGGAGCCGATGAAGGTGGCCGCGAACAGGTTCTCGGGATGCTCGTAGAGCTCCACGGGAGTTCCCACCTGAAGGATGCGTCCTTCCCTCATCACTGCGATGCGCTCGCCCAGGGTCATGGCCTCGACCTGGTCGTGGGTCACGTAGATCGCAGTGGTTTCCAGGCGCGCGTGCAGGCGTTTGATCTCCGCCCGCATGCCCACCCGCAGGGAGGCGTCCAGGTTGGAGAGGGGCTCGTCGAACAGGAATGCCTTGGGGTGCCTCACGATGGCCCGGCCCAAGGCCACGCGCTGGCGCTCTCCCCCGGAGAGCTGGCGGGGCTTGCGCCCGAGCAGAGACTCGATGCCCAAGACCTTCGCGGCTTCCGTGACCCTCCGGCCGATCTCCTCTCGGGGGGTCTTGCGCATCTTGAGGCCGAACGCTAAGTTACCGTAAACGCTCAGGTGGGGATAAAGGGCGTAGTTCTGGAACACCATTGCGATGTCCCGGTCCTTGGGCTCGACCCAGGCCGTGATCTTTTTCTCCTTAGCCGCGGTCACCAGCCGGTCGCCGATATAGATCTCCCCCTCCTCAGGCTCCTCCAGCCCGGCAATCAGCCGCAGGACCGTGCTTTTACCTGAGCCGGACGGCCCCACAAGCACGAGCAGCTCTCCGGATCGAACCTCCAAGGAGATCTCCCTGACCGCCGGAACGCCGTCTCTCTGACGAGGAGCAGCGTCAAAGGTTTTGGTGACGTTTTTCAGTTGAACGGTAGACATGATAATTAGGTGCTTTGGTCTTTCCCTACACCCGATACCCTCATCCTGCAACCTCGTTATTGAGGAGGCTTTAGGTAGTTGAGGAGGAGGGACAGCGTTCTCTTGAGGTTCTTGCGGTGGACGATCTTGTCGATCATCCCGTGTTCGAGGAAGAACTCCGAGGACTGGAATCCGGGTGGCAGGGGCTGGCGGATCGTCTGCTCGATGACCCTTTTTCCGGCGAAGCCAAGCAGGGCACCGGGTTCGGCGATGATGACATCGCCCAGGGAAGCGTAGGAAGCCATGACCCCGGCGGTCGTGGGATCGGTCAGCACGCTGAGGAAAGGAACCCCGGCCTCGGCCAGCTCGGCCAGGGCGATGGAGATTTTGGGCATCTGCATCAAGGAGAGGATTCCCTCCTGCATGCGGGCCCCTCCCGAGGCCGAGACGATGACCAGGGGAAGCCTCTGATCCCGGGCCAGGCGGATCAGGCGGGCGATTTTCTCTCCCACGACTGAGCCCATGGACCCGCCCATGAAGGCAAAATCCATCACTGCGATGGCCACCGAGTGGTCATTGACCTTCCCCGTCCCTGTGATCACGGCATCCTTGAGCCCTGTCTTGGCCTGAGCTTGGGAGAGCTTCATAGGATATTCCGGGAAGGACAGGGGATCGCCCGCGATCAGGTCCGTGAACAGTTCACCAAAACTATCCTCCTCCAAGAGCAGGGACAGATAGAATTGGTGGCCGACGCGAAAGTGGTGGTCGCACTTGGGGCAGACCCAGAGGGTCTTCTCCAGCGCCTTGTGGTACAGGATCTCGCCGCAGTCATCGCATTTCAGCCATTGGCCGTCGGGGGTCTCTCCCCGCTCATCCCGGACGGTATCGGGTCGCTTCAGATTCGGGAGCTCTTTTCTGAACCAGGGCATTTCTGACTATTGTTGGGCGTTTTGGGTTTGAGTGGTTTAAAATGCGTATTTCGTACTACCATTCCTCCACCGTCCGGCGGAGGATATCGCGGGAGAGCTTCTGGATGGCCTCCTGGATTCCGACCTCTTCCGAATCCGGGGTCACTCCGCAGGTCGCCCAGCCCTCGAAGCTTTTCACGGACCAGAGGGTGGAGTCCGCCTTTTTGTCCTTGAGCGCGAAGTCTATGAACAGCCGCACCTTGTAGCTGATGAGTACCTCCTGGCGGTCGTAGGTGAAGGGTTCCTTCTTGTAGTCCGTAAGGGTCCCCAAAAGCAGGAGGTCGGCCTTGGCCGGGTCGGTCACCTTCAGGCGGTTGTCCTCTCGGAAGGTCTGGATCACGGCTTGGGTGAGCTCATCCCGGATCCCATACCGGGCGGCCTTGCTCTCGAAGGGCGGGATGGCGATGGCCTTGCCCTGCAGGGCAGATGGACTCCGGAAGGAGTAGGCGCAGCCGCAGACCACAGCGGCCAGACAAACCCCAACGATGTATTTTTTACTCCTCGTCAAAGTCTCCTTATCTCGATCTCAAGGTTCGCTCCCGTTTGATATTATATAGGAAAGCAGGCTAAAATGCAAGATAGGTGACTGGCTCGTGGGGTCTTCTGGCTATCTGGGGGAACTTCTTGTTCTGTAAAGGATGTTGTAGAATTGCCCAACCTTGAGTTTCCTTAAAAAACGTTTTTTTACTCTTTTCCCAACATTTTTTTGACAGGGGTCTTGACAAACAAGGCCCAAAACAGCTATAGTTTATAGAAATTACCGGGGGTAACCAGGATTAGACGGAAGGAGGTGGTTTCTCAAAGCCGTTAGTTGATAAGGATTTTCTCCGTCCGCTCTCCGAGGTTTCGGAGGGAAAGGGCTGCTCCGAATCTGCACAGCACCCTGAGGGACATTGTTATTTGAGCAGAGGGGAAAATAGAACCCCGGAACTTGTTGAATTTTGGAATCCGGAAGGAACGAAGGAGGTGAGGGCTTAAGACCAATACCAGCTGTTCAACTGCTCTCTTCGATTGAAGATCTCCTGATGGATCGGGGAGAGAGAGGGGAGCAAGGGGTACATGCGAGGAGGTCTTAGAGGTTCGGACCCGCTTTGAAAGTCAAGTCTGTCATTTTCCTCGCCAAACGTAAACAAAACGAAAAGGAGGGTAAAACAAAATGAAGCGCATCTTCCTTGGAATGGTCACAGCGGTCTTAGCGCTGGGACTCATCGGAAGTGCTTTCGCTTCACCGTCGATGGTTGGAAGCAGCGGCTTGTTCCGCGTCCTCGACGCGAACAACGACGGAAAGATGTCGTTCGGCATCGGTCCATACCTGGAGTATGCGACCAAGAGCAAGACCTACACCTATACCGGTGGATCCACAAAACTCGAAGTCACGTCTATCGGGATCATGCCCGTCCTGAGCTTTGCCCCGATTAAGTTCCTCGAAATCTCGGCCATGGTTCCATATGAGATGGCAAAGACGAAGGTTACCCCGTCCACGGGAACGGCGACCACGGATGACAGGAGCGGCCTAGAGGACGCTCAGGTTGGCTTGAAGTTTTCCTACAAGTTCAGCCCGATGTTCACGGCCGGGTTGCGCGGCGTAGTGATGGTCCCGACCTTGGCCGACACGTTTAAAACATTTATCCCCTACGGTACCGCTCGGGTCGCAGCGGTGCAGAACAACCCCGATGTGGGCGGCGACCTTCTCTTGTCCTTCAATTTTATGGACAAGGCCAAGCTCCACATCAACGGTGGTGCCCTGTACAGCATGGACAAGAGGGATTCTGCCCAAACCTACGTGAAATACAGCTCGCCCCTCAGTGTGGAGTTCGGCGGTGGTTTGGAGTACAATGGTTTTCCCATGGTGACCCCGATGCTCGAGGTCACGAGCGAGTACCCGATGTTGGGTGACAAAGCGGATGACAAAGGACGTTACATTGTCAAGTCTGGCGACACCACGCATGTGAAGCCCGGCCCGACAGACTATCTCATGCTTACGGGCGGCCTTCGCTTTGGCCACACCTTCTCTCAAGTCCATCACCTTGCCCTGACCGCTGGCGTGGATCTCCCGATGGGCAGCGATTTGGTGACTGCAGGTGATACTTCCAAAGGCGGGATGTTCTTCGATTGGATGGTCATCGGCGGCCTGACTTACTCCTACGTGCCGCCAGTCGGACCGGCGGCTCCTGCGACCGGCTCCATTGCCGGGATTGTGACCGATACGGATAAGAATCCGATTTCCGGCGCGGATGTGGCCTTCACGGGCACCTCGGTGGCCCCGGTGACCTCGGGCGCGGACGGCAAGTTCGCCGCGACCGGACTCCCGGCGGGCATGATCACCGTCTCCGTGTCTAAGGACGGCTTCAATACCAAGGACGAGCAGGCCACGATCTCCAAGAAGAAGGTGGCGAACGTCACCATCGCGATGGAGAAGAAGCCGGTTCCCAAGGCGACTCTGGCTGGCAAGGTTTCGGATACCGAGGGCAAGGCCGTGGCTGGCGCCACTGTGAAGGCGGAAGGCTCAACCGCGACCACCGACGTGTCCGGAAGCTACAACATGGACGTCGTCGTGGCTCAGACCGGAGGGACCTATAACGTCGACGTCACGGCACCCGGCTACAAGGACAAGAGCGGGACCGTGGCTCTGACCCCGGGTCAGCCTGCAGCCAAGGACTTCACCTTGGTTTCGACGACCCTCAAGATGAAGCTGGTCATTAACTTCAAGGCTGGCAGCGCCAAGATCGTGGGCGCTTCGGCTGACATCGACAAGGCCGCGGGTCTTCTCAAGGACAACCCGAATGTCAAGGTGGAGATTGCCGGATACACCGACAGCCGCGGCTCAGCCAAGAAGAACCTGAAGCTCTCTCAGGCCCGCGCGGATGCCGCGATGGCGGCTCTGGTGGCGGCGGGCGTGCCCGCTGGCCAGGTTACGTCCAAAGGCTACGGCCCGGAGAACCCGATCGCGTCCAACAAGACCTTAAAGGGTCGGGCGGAGAACCGCCGGATCGAGCTGCACGTTCTTTAATCTGAACTGAACTCCCCTCAGGTTTCGGCCTGGCGGGAACGTAAGGAAAAGCGGCCCCGAACTTTTTCGGGGCCGCTTTTCCTTTATGGAAAGTCTCCGGACGTTTAAGCCGGCCCTGCTCCCGATCGCAGAGGGCGTCTCTGAAATAGTCTGTCGTCGTAGGACTTACGCCCTAAGGGTTAAAGCGGTCAGGCTTAAAGGGATTTAACTATGGATAAACATGCACAGCCAACCGTATCTTCCTGTAACCAGGTGTGGGGAGGGCGTGGATTGGGCGGAAACCCCTCCTGGATGGCGGAGCTTTGTCGGCCCTCCTTGGCCGCGGAAGTTAAAGTCGCCGGCCTTCAGGTTGTCCCATCCCGAGCCCCGGAGGACCTCTAACCTTAAACGGTTCTTGACAAATTCTATCTGTTACTGCTATAATACGGTTTCTCGGATAACCTTTTTATAAAAAGAGGAGGAACGACATGAAACATCGCCTTCTGATACTCGGATTGGCAGGGCTTCTGTTGATGGCCGGCCTGTCCCAGGCCTACGATTTCCAGTACAACAAGATGGGCGTATGGCTGCTGGGTGGGGGGACTCAGCTCCGTCCCGGGATGATGACCGGCACCGATGACAAAAACGCCTTCTCCACCCTGGCGCCGACCGCCAAGCTCGGGTTTCACTACCGGCCCCTCCCCCTTCTTGGCTTCGGTTGGGACCTGAACGCGGCGTACGTGAAGAACAAATCCTATCCTACCTCTGGCAAGACCAAGTTTCGCACCGGGTTCGGGAGCGGGGATTTATTCCTTTCCCTGAATTTCCAGCAGTTCATCCCGGGCCGGAAGGTTAACCCTTACATCACCCTGGGCGGGGGAGCAACGATGTGGCAGGCGGCGCGGGTGAACGCCGACAGCATGCGCCTGAACGGGGAATACGATTACGTCATGTGGCGGGTGCCGGACTCGGTAAAGCAACGTGCCGTGTCCCCCTCTGCAGCCGTGGGCCTGGGTCTGGAGATTTACATCATCCGGGCCATGGCCCTGAACCTGAACGCCACTTACCACGAGGTGTTCATCGACAAGGCCAAGCATGTGATGCTCCCCGGACATTCCAATCAGGCGGATTCGAGCACCTTCTTCACTTACGACCCGGTCCGGGACATGCAGGGGGGCGGGGCCCTGGACTTCTCCGGAGGCTTCAGCTTCTACGGCGTTTCCTCCACGAAGCCCCTCCCGCCCACCGGATCCATCGCCGGCCTCGTCAAGGACAAGGACGGCAAGCCCCTGGAGGGCGCGACCGTGGAGTTCCCTGGGACCGGCATCGCGGCCCAGACCACGAAAGTGGACGGAAAGTACGCGGCCAGCGGCTTCGCCCTCGGCCCGGTGGCCGTGAAGGTCACGAAGGACAAATATCTTCCCGGCGAGGGCGCAGGCAAGATCTTGAAGAATAAAATCACCCCGGTGGACGTGACCCTCGAGAAGAAGCCCATCCCCAAGGCTACTCTGGCCGGAAAGGTCTCCGACCAGGACGGCAAGCCGCTTGTCATGGCCAAGGTGGCCATCGGGGATGCGACCGCGGCCACAGATCCCACCGGCTTCTACAAGGCCGAGGTCACGGTCCCCGAGGAAGGGGCTACTTTAACGGCCAACGCCACCGCTGAGGGCTACAAGTCCAAGTCCGCCACAGTGGTCCTGAAGCCCGGAGCCCCTGAGGCCAAGGACTTCACCCTGGTCTCTGCGACCCTGAAGCTCAAGCTCGTGGTCCTGTTCCGCACCGGCAAGGCCGACATCGAGGACTATAGCGACATCGATAAGGCCGCTAAGCTCCTGAAGGACAACCCCGAGATCAAGGTGGAGATCGCCGGATACACGGACAGCCGCGGCTCCATGAAGAAAAACCTGCGCCTCTCTCAGGCCCGTGCGGATGCCGTGATGCAGGCTATCGTCTACCGCGGGGGGATCGATGCCACCCGAATCGTTGCCAAGGGCTACGGCCCGGAGAACCCGGTCGCGCCGAATACAACCAAGGCCGGGAGGACTTTGAACCGCCGCATCGAGTTGCACGTGCAGTAATCTTTGCTTTAACTCAAGCGGGCGGTCCTTCCGGGGCCGCCCGCTTTTCTTTCTCCGGCTTAACCCGTTGACAAAGCATAAGCTTTTTTGCTATAGTTAAGAACTGAAATCTAAAATTCCATCGGCTACTGGAGGAGGACATGAAGAAAATTGTGAACGTCAGTCTGGTTTTCCTGCTGAGCTTTACGGCCTCGGCAGGCGCGTTGTATTATTCTCCCCCGGGATTCACCGGAGGCCGCGGGCTTTACCGGGTGGTCTCGGCACGGACCCAGGGGATGAGGATGTTGGGAACCTCTCTGCACGGCTCCTTGTCTCTCGTCTCTTACGGACCAGAGTATCCGCTGTTTCAGGGGGACACCACGGGTGCCAGGGCGGATGCCCACCACGGTCCGGACTACGTCCATTTCGCAATAAGCTATGCGGCCCTGGATTACTTGGAGCCTTCCTTCGCCTTGAACTTCGTCGGTCAGGCCGACAACCGGCCCACTGGCCCCCACCGATGGGACGATGCTGCCACCAATGCTGCCTCTTCTACCGGAAACGAGGGCCTGATCAAGATCGATGACTTCGAGTTCGCCATTAAGGCCGTCTATCCCTCTAAGGAGTATGGCCCCTACAAGATGTCCTATGCGGTCGGGGTTCAGCCCTTCCTGGCCGTGGGGCTCGCTGAGGAGTCCTCGATCTTTTACAACTACAAGAGCGCCTTGAACAAGCGGGAAGCCGACTCCTCCATGGTCGCCCACGGATTTCAGAGCTTCGCGGGACACAATCCGGATTTCGGGGCCAAGTTCCTCCTGGACTTCGCCATCAAGCCGACCCAGCTCCACGTGAACCTCGGCTACCGTAAATCCGGGGAATACAAGGATAGCACATTTGTTCCGGTCCCGATGGGAACGATCGGCAGTCATGTAGTTTGGGCTGCAAATCCAGCGATGCCTACGCGCACAGACCGGTTTCTGTGGGGCACGGGCTTTGAGGTTGCTGCCGGCCCCTGGGTGACCTTCATCCTTGAGGGCAGCGGGAATCAGGCCGTTTCCGCACCGACCGGCGATTCCACCAGCCGCACGTATTTCGGGGGAGGATTGAGATTCAACACCCCGGCCGGGGTGACGGTTGACATGGGCGGGGAGGGCATCGCAGGCAAGCTCCGCAGCGGCGATCCGAAGTGGGATGCTTTCTTCGGCCTCTCGGTCTCGGCTTCGCTTATGGCTCCGCCCAAGCCCAAGCCCCAAGGCACCATCGCTGGACGGGTGAGGGATGCGGATACGGACAAGCCGCTCTTTTCCGCGGATGTGAGGATCACCGAGCTCCCGACCCTGAAGATCACCCTGGACTCCCTCGGCGGGTTCCGGGCCATCGTGCCTCCGGGCCTGTTCCACGTCGGGGCCACGGCCGGGGACAGCTTCATCAGCCAGGACAAGGCCGTCACGGTTCAGGACCAGGGCTCAGCCTACCTGGACTTCACGATGAAGCGCAAGGAGTTCCCCAAGGGCACCCTGGTCGGCAAGATCACGGATTTCAAGTCCGGGGACCCGATCATGGGCTCGGTCTCCTTCGGCCCGGACACCGACAAGGTCAAGCCCTTCGTGTCCGACGGCTCGACCGGCATCTTCAAGGGCGAGGCTCCTCCCGGGGTGTATAACGCGACCTGCTCTGCCCCGGACTACCTGCCCGTGGTCCTGCCGGTGACGATCAAGAACAAGGAGACCACGCTCCAGAACTTCCAGCTCAAGGCCAAGCTCAAGGTAGGCGAGAAGTTCGTCATCAAGGGCGTGTTCTTCGACCGTAAGGGTTTCCTGATGCCGGAGTCCCGCGTGGCCCTGGAAGAGGTCGCCCAGCGCCTGAAAGAAAACCCCACGGTCATCGCGGAGATCAGCGGGCACACCGACAGCCGGGGCAGCGCGCGGCGCAAGCTGACCCTCTCTCAGAAATGGGCGGATAACGTCAGGCTCTACCTCATCAATACCTTCGGGTTCCCGAACGACCGCATCGTCTCCAAGGGCTACGGCAGGCAGTTCCCCATCGACACCAACAAGACCAAGGCCGGGCGGGCAAACAACAACCGCATCGAGCTCAAGGTCTTAAGCCGCACCGACCTTAACAAGTAGCTCGCATACACAAAAAAGAGGGGAGAGCGACTGCTCTCCCCTCTTTTTTTATCTTTCTCTTACTTCTTGTACTTCGCCACCAGCTCCGGCACCTCGTCCGTCACCAGGAGCTTGGTGAAGCGGTAGAACTTCCCCCGCTCCGGGATCTGGACCTTCACCGGGAACACCCCCTCGGCCCGGCCCTTCCCGGCGAACATCTGCCGGGCATCTTTCTCCATCTGGACCTGGGGGATGGCCACATTAGACTCATAACCCCCTGCGCTAGCCCCTACGACATCCTGTGGACTTTGTACGGGCATTGTTTCGATCTCTCTCTCTCTGGTAGTTGTCTTTCTGGCTTCACCTGGCGCTGGCGGAGGTGGCGGGGGCGGCGCCTTCCATTCCTTCACGTTCCCCTTGAAGTCCGAGTACTTGTACTCGTCCGGCATCCAGCAGGACCAGTACAGCTCCGAGGTCGGGATGTCGCTCTTGGGCAGGAACACGTCCAGCTTTCCGTCTTTGTCAAACTTCTTTCCCTTCGTGAAGTAAACCACTTCCACCGGGAAGGGCCGGACGTTGTCCTGGCCCATGCTCGAGCGCTCCAACTGCACCAGGATTTGCCTCGGTTTCTCCCCCTTGGTGGGCTTCACCGGCCGGCCGGACACGAACGTGCTCCAGACCTCCGTGGATTCCGGCAGGGTCAGCGTCACGAACTGTTGCAGGTTGTTCCGCACCTGGTACACCCCGCGCGTGACCATCTTCCCGTCGTCCGTGAACAGGGTCGTGAAGTTGGCCTGGTCAATCGTCGCCGCGAGGACCGGCAGGCCCTCGTGCTTCACAATCTCGATCTCCGCTCCGTAAGGATGCTTGATGTACTTGTAGGCCAGGAGCACCGGGTTCACGGTCCGGTCCCAGACCGTGGAGGGAAGTTCTTTTACGTCCACGCCCTCCACGCTCCCCGAGACCTTGGTCGCCTTGACCTCGATGTTCGTCCGGGCCTCGACTCCGATGTAGCCCTTCTCCCGCTCCACGTTTAATACCTCTACTTCGGGCAGGTCCGCGGTGGCCGTGGTCTGACCCAGGCTCTGCTCGAAGGAGAGCCCCACCCAGGCGCTTCCCGAAGCCTCCTGCGCCGGGGTGATGGTGATGACCTGTTTGTCGGCTTTCTCCTCGACTTTGAAGTCCCCTCCCGAGACCTCTAAGACCTTCACCCCCTTGGGCACGGCGAGCTGGAACTCGCTGACCGAGGACTGCAGGATGGTATAGGAGACGCCGGCCTGCCCCGAGAGCGTCCCCTCCCCGACCGAGAACAGCGTCGAGACCTCGGCGTATACAATGGGCTTGGGTTTGGCCTCCGGCGCAACATACTTCTCCCAAGCCACCGCGAGATGGTCCGTCTCAGGAACGACCACTGTGAGGATACCGGCCTTGACGCCGGTTTCGTCCGTGGCAATGGACGGGTCCGCGGTCGCCGTGAGTTTCCCCGTTCCCTTACCCGGAACCTCTAACACGAACACCCCGCCCGGGACCTTGAGCACCGGGATCGAGGCCCGTGATTTGGGCAGCCCCTGCTCCACCTTCACGCTGTAGATGAGCTTCAGGGTATGCGTCCCCGGCCCCCGGACTGCCATCTTGTAGTATCCGCCGTCGGAGTAGACCCCGGCCCTCTTGTTGTCCAGGGTGGCTGAGCGCAGGGCGAACCCGGATCCGGAATAGGCCCCGTAGAACAGGTTCACCACGTTCCACTTTTCCTTCAGGACGTCCAGGTCGCAGATCGCGGTCACGGTCATGGCCTTGCCAAGAACCACCCCCCGATAGGTGGCATTGGACAGGGTGTATTCCACGGGCGGTTTGACCGCGGCCGTGTCCACCCGAATGCCAGCCTCGATCAGCTTTTTGAGCTCGGTCCAAGGAATCGTGACCTTGGTGTCCGACAGGTCCGGGATTTTGGCCTCCTGGGCCAGGGCCAGGCCGAAGCCCAGCATAAGCACGAGACAAATCACGATGCGCTTCATCTTTCCTCCATGATGAGTTTTCTTGGGTTGCTCCGAGCTATCATAATACCTGAAACCCTAAATTAAATCAAGCACAAAAGCGTCCCGCTCCAAGAAGAACAGGACGCCTTAAGCCTCACGCCTTACGCCTTACGTGACCAACCCTCCATCCTCTTTTCCACGGTCTCCCCCAAATCCTTCATGGGCACGCGGATCTGTTCCATGCTGTCCCGGTCCCGCAGGGTCACGGTGTCGTCCTGCAGGGTCTGGGAATCCACGGTCGCTCCGAACGGGGTCCCGGCCTCGTCCTGTCTGCGGTAGCGCCTTCCGATGGTCCCCCCGTCGTCGTAGAAGGTCGGGAAGTGCTTTCTGAGCGAATGCTCTAACTCTTGCGCTTTCGTGTCCATCCCCTCCCTGTTGACCAGGGGCAGGACGGCCAGCTTGATCGGTGCCAGCTTGGGGTGAAGCCGCATCACGACCCGGTCCAGTTTTTTGTCCTTGAACTCCTCGTCATAGGCGTCGCACAAGAAGGCCAGAAGGGCACGATCTATCCCCCCCGAGGTCTCGATGATATAGGGGATGAAGCGTTCTTTGGTGGCGTCGTCGTAATAGGAGAGGTCCTTGCCCGAGAACTCCTTGTGCCGGGAGAGGTCGTAGTCCCCCCGATTGTGGATGCCCTCCAGTTCCTTCCATCCGAACGGGAACTCGTACTCGATGTCCACGGCCCGCCTGGCGTAATGGGCCAGCTCGTCCGAAGCGTGGTCTCGGAAGCGCAGTTTCTCCTTCCGGATGCCCAGTTCCAGGTACCAGGCCATCCGCTTCTCCTTCCAGTACTCGAACCACTTGTCCGCTTCCGTGGGGTGGATGAAGAACTGCATCTCCATCTGCTCGAACTCCCTGGAGCGGAAGATGAAGTTCCCCGGCGAGATCTCGTTGCGGAAAGACTTCCCGATCTGGGCAATCCCGAACGGGATCTTCTGCCTTGAGGTCGTGCGAACGTTCTCGAAGTTCACGTAAATGCCCTGACAGGTCTCGGGCCGGAGGTAGACGACCGCCGCGTCCTCCTCCACCGGGCCCATGAAGGTCTTGAACATCAGGTTGAATTGTCTGACTTCCGAGAGCGTTTTGCTCCCGCAGGCCGGACACTGCCCCTCCTTCTTGATCTCGTCGGTCCGGAAGCGCTGCTTGCAGGTCTTGCAGTCCACCATCGGGTCCGTGAAGGAGTCCACGTGGCCGGAGGCTTTCCAGACCGTGGGGTGCATCAGGATCGCGGCGTCGATTCCCTCCACGTCGTCCCGCCTCTGGGTCATCTCCTCCCACCACAGGCGCTTGACGTTGTTCTTGAGGTTCACGCCCAGGGGTCCGTAGTCCCAGCAGGCGTTGATCCCCCCGTAGATCTCCGAGGATTGGAAGATGAACCCGCGTCTTTTGCACAGCGAAACCAGCTTTTCCATGAGATTGCTCGTTCTATGTAGTTTGAGGTTTGTTGGTTATCGACATCAGACGGAATGAGGGTATCAGTATACCAGATAAAGCCTGTTTTTTCAACTCCATGGCTTAGGGAAGGGAAACGGCTTTTCCTTTCTCCACCTGCTCCTCGGTGATCCTTACCATCTGTATCGGCCTCTGGCCGATCTTCACGAAGCAGACTGTATCTGCCATGACCTCTCCGTTCCATCCGCTGGCATAGGGCATTTCCAAAGAGAACCGCCCGTCCGGCGAGGCCTTGGCCTTGTTGACGTAGTTGAAGGCTGTCCCGCTCGGGGTCAGGACTTTGACCGAAGCCTCCACGGTGTCCCCTGCTTTGGCGATTCCCTGAAGTTGGGCTCCGGGAACGAACTCGAAGATTTTGAGCTGGGGCAATTGGGCATCGAAAAGATGTAAGTCTTTCCCCGGGGATTCGTAGACCAGCCGGAATCGGGTAAGCGCGGGCTGGATATCCTCTTCGTAATTCACGGCCTGGCCGTTGAACAGGAACAGCCGGATTTCCACGAGGTCGAAGAAGGGCGTCTGGTACTCGTTGCGCCTGCTCCCGTCCGGCGAGACGACCGGCCTCACGTAGTCTTCGAGCCTGAGTCCCAGGAGCCCGATGTAAGCCGGGTAATTGCACAGTTGCTCGGTGAGCAGAAGATAACGGATGTGGTCCTTCTTCAGGATCGCTGCGGAAACGCTTTCCGAGGGGGTCATGAAGAACCGCGCGGCGTCCTCGAACCCCGGGACGTAGGTCCCGAAATTGGTCGCCAGCACGGGTCTCCGGGCAAGATAGGTGATGAAATGTCCGTAGTCCCAGCGAGCCAGGACCCCGTATTCCGGAGGAATCCATGGCTCGTCGTAATGCCCGGTCTGCGGGGTGTGGTCCCTCATCCACACCAGGGCATCGAGCAGAGACGGGGGCATCCTGCCCCCCGGGGTTCGGTAGGCCATAAAGGTCGGCCAGAGAAGAAGGACCAAAAGCACGCCGGTTACGCCTGCCGGAACCCAGCGGGACGCGTTCTTTTTTCCCGCCCACCTCCGGAGGGCGCGGTAGAAAAGGACCGCCGAGTAACCCAGGAGGATGGAAAACGGCAGGGCCAGGGCCACGGCATGGCGGTATTCCGAGAGAGTCATGACAAAAAGGCAAGGGGTCCAGATGGCGAGGACAAGTTGAGCAGAGTATCTGAGGGGTGACCGCCTGCGGTTGAGGAGCAGGAAGGGAAGCGCGACCGGCCAGAGGAAGATAAAGAAGCTCAGGAACCTCCGGGCTGTGAAGGTCTCGAACTTGCCCCCCGGGCCGAAAAACAGGGGCGAGAACTCTTCGATGTTCTCAAGCCAGGGGCTTCGCCGCTGGAGGAATCCGATCCCTTGAACGATCTCCCGGAGGGTTTGCGGAAGGAAGAGCTTTGCCCCGAGGAAGAGCAGGAGTCCGAAGCACGGGACCAGGAGAGGCAGGAACGGATAGGGCTTTCCCGCAGAGGGAACCGCTCTCCGTGCGACCCAGAGCAGGCCCGCGAACAGGGATATTGCCAGGTAAAGGAGGGGCTGGAGCCAGCTCAGACAGGCGTACGTCCATCGGCCCCCGACCTCCGGGAAGGCCCCGAAGGGCAAGAGGGCCAGACCTGCCCAGAGGAACGGCCATCCGAAGCTGGCCAGAACCGGGCCGTCCTCTGCTCTTCGAACGTGGAGGAACACGTATCGGCAGAGGAAGTAGAGGAAGGCGATCCCGGCAAAGACCGGGAATCCCACCCAGGAGAGCGTACCGAAGGCCAGCGCCGAGCCAGTCAGAAAGGACCAGAGCAGACGCTTTCTCCTCCGTTGCCAGGCTTCCTCGGATCTCAGCAGGGCATAGAAAAAGGCCCCGGAGAAGAACACCAGGGCTCCGTCGTGGTCGAAATATCCCACCAGGGTCCCCACTGCATGCGCCCACAGCACGGCCAGGACGAACGCGGCGATGATTCCCCCGGATTTCCCGGTCACCCGTTTCCCGATCAGGTAAGCCCAGAGCAGCGTTGCCGTCCCGATGACCGGCGGGAGCCAGGCCCCGCAGAGCTCGATCAAATGCCGGGAGGGATGTCCCAGGCCCAGGATCAATGCCGGCAGGGCTGCCAGGAGCTCGAAGAACGGCGGCCAGCCCCCTGACCCGCCTTTGGGGAATCCGAGGTAGTAGTCGAAAGAGGGAATGACCGGGAAGGAATGCACGGCCAGGAACAAGCGCCGCATGTGATAATACGGGTCCGTGTTCACGAGCATCACCTGCCCGGAGAGGAACAGGCTTGAGGCTCCGGTGGCTCTGAGATAAAGGGACACGGCCCCTGCCAGGACGAGCCAGAGCGGGGTGAGGTTCAGCCGCCTGCGCGGGGACGGAGCGAACTGCGGGGCCTGAGCCTTGGATGGCCTTTTGTTCGCCATGCGTTAAACTTTACCACAAAGCAGGGAGGGATGGCAAGATAAGAAACCGGGCGGCCCGGAGGCCGCCCGATTCGCTCTTACCTTGAGCCTGATCCCACTATCTTAGCAGCACGACCGGCTTCGTCTCCCTCTTCTCTCCCGCCTCGTAGCGGATGAAATACACCCCGGAGGGCATTAGGATCCCCGCGGCATTCCTTCCATCCCACTCCGTCCGGTACGCCCCTGCCGGCTTCACCCCTTCCACCAGCCTCCTCACCGCCTGCCCGGCGACATTGTACACCACAAGCCTCACCAGCCCGGGGACCGGTTGCTGATACGAGATAGTCGTCTTTTCCGAGAAGGGACTCGGGATTGCCGTGAACCGTCCCACCGTCCAACCGTCTAACGGTCTAACGGCTCTTTTTTCTTCTACAAACGTCCCTCCCCCGTCCGTTGTCTTCAGGATAGTGCCGGCCTCTCCCACTGCATACCCGGTCTGCGCATCCATGGAAAAGCGGACTGAATTAAGGTTAAATCCCATCCCAAAACTGTGGCTCACCCAGTTTGTTCCTCCGTTCGTGGTCTTGAGGATGGTGCCGCTACACCCCACTACATATCCGGTCTGGGCATCCATGGGAAAGTGGACGGAAAGAAGTTGATTGTTCGTCCCCGAGGTCTGGCTTAACCAGTTTGTGCCCCCATCTGTGGTCTTGAGGATGACGCCAACATAACTGTTGAAATCATACCCCACAGCATAACCTGTCTGGGCATCCACGGGAAAATTGACCGAACAAAGCCATTGGTTCGTCCCAAAGCTTTGGCTTACCCAATTCGTTCCTCCATTCGTGGTCTTCAGGATGATGTCAGGTGGTCCCACGACATACCCCGTCTGTGCATCTACTGGAAAGTGAATTGAATGAAGGCGATTCGTCGTCCCAGAGGTCTGGCTCATCCAGTTCGCCCCGCCGTTCGTCGTCTTCAGAATTGGGCTCTGTGCTGGATAGCCACTTTCACCCACGATGTACCCGGTCTGGGCATCCACGGGAAAGTTCACGGAAAAAAAGCTATTCGTCGTATCCAAGCTCAAGCTATCCCAGTTTGTCCCTCCGTCCGTAGTCTTGAAGATGGCGCCGTTATACCCCACGGCGTATCCAGTTTGTGCATCTACAGGAAAATGGACCGAACTAAGGAGGTCCGTTGTCCCCGAGGTCTGGCTCACCCAGTTTGTTCCCCCATTCGTGGTCTTCAGAATGGCACCCCACTCCCCCACCGTATACCCGGTCTGGGCATCCACTGGAAAGTGAATGGAACAAAGCCCATTCGAAATCCCGGAGGTAAGGCTTGCCCAGTTCGTTCCCCCATTCGTGGTCTTTAGAATGGAGCATACTGGCATTCCCCCCACAATGTACCCCGTCTGGGCATCCGCCGGAAAATTGACAGATTGAAGGTAGTTGCCTGCCCCCGACGTTTGGTCCATCCAGTTCGCTCCTCCGTCCGTGGTTTTTAGGATGGTTCCGTAAAACCCCACCACATACCCGGTCTGGTCATCTACAGGAAAATGGACAGAATTAAATTGCTCGCAAGGTATCCCCGAGTTTTGGCTCACCCAGTTTACTCCCCCGTCCGTCGTCTTCAGGATGGTACTGGAACCCCCAACTGTATACCCGGTCAGGGCGTCCTTAGGAAAGTGAACGGAATAAAGGGCATCCAGCGTCCCCGAGGTCTGGCTCACCCAATTCGCTCCCCCGTCCGTCGTCTTCAGGATGGTGTAAAACCCTACCGCATACCCGGTCTGGGCATCTACAGGAAACTGGACGGAATTAAGGCCGTCCAGCGTCCCCGAGCTCTGTCTCACCCAGCTCGCTCCCCCGTCCGTCGTCTTCAGGATGGTGCCGTAAAACCCTACCGCATACCCGGTCTGGGCATCTACAGGAAACTGGACGGAATTAAGCTGATTAGATGTCCCCGAAATCTGACTTACCCAAGCCCCTCCCCCGTTCGTAGTCTTAAGTATAGTACCAGTATCACCCACGGTATACCCCGTCTGGTCATCCACGGGAAAGTGAATGGACCAAAGGGAACGGAACGTCCCTGAGGTTAGGTTCACCCAGCTTATTCCCCCATTCGTGGTCTTCAGAATGGTGCTATTAATCCACCCCCCCACTGCATAACCTGTACTGTTGTCAACGAAACAGGCCGACTGAAGCGAATTCCCCGTCGGCAGGGGGTTCTGCCAGAGCCACCCGGCCTGGACCGAGGCCACCCCGACCCAGAGGGCTACTGCCGACACCAATGCAATCCTCTTCGTCTTAAGCCTCCTTCCTTTATCCCTTACCCCATATCCTTGACGTTATCTCACCTTTACCACCCTCACCGGAGGAGAAGTCTTTCCCGCCGCCCTGAGGAAGTACACCCCCGGAGGCACATCGAACCCGATCCTTTCCCCCCGATATGTCCCCACCTTCCTCCCCGCCACATTGTACATCTCAAACCAATCCCCTTCCTGCCCCGGCACTGTGGCGAAGGCGACGAACGGATTGGGCGTTATCTTCAACCATCCAACCGTCAAACCGTCTAACCGTCCAACGGGGGTTTCCACTCCCACGTTCCCCGTGGGGTTGCGCTTGTAATAAATCTCATCGTTCCCGTCCCGGTGGTCCGCCCAGACCACATGGACCATCGGGCCCCAGGCGCACACGGCCGGGGTCATGGAGCTGGCCGTGTCATTGGTCAGACGGACGAGGAGTTCGGAGTTGCGCCGGTAGTAGATTTCGAAGTTCCCGTCTCGGTCATCCACCCAGGCGATGTGCACGTTGCTCCCGGAGGCTGAGATCGAGGGAAAGGCCCCGGTTCCCGCAGCCAGGCGGGTCCCCGGGGTCCAGTGGTTTCCATTGTCCCATGAGCGCTTATAGAACACGTCCTGGCCGTCGTTTACCCAGGCCAAGTGCACCAGGGAGCCTGAGGCGCTGATCGCCGGATTCGTTCCGTAGCTCAGGAGATTGGTCAGGTTCGTATCCGTGCTCCATGTTCCCCCCTGATTGGTGGAGCGCTTGTAAAAGATGTTGTCGTTTCCGGTCCGATCGTCGGCCCAGGCCAGATGAACCGTATCCCCGGAGACCGTGATCGAGGGGTTTGCCGAGAACCCTGAAGCAAAGGTGAGTCGGGTGTCCGGGCCCCAGCTTGCCCCGCCGTCTAAGGACCGCTTGTAAAAGATATCCGGGGGGGCCCCGCCTCCGCCCCGCCCGTCGGCCCAGGCCACATGCACGGTTTGACCCCAGGTCGCGACCGTGGGATTCCACGAGCCGGCGGAGTCGCTTGTGACCTCGCTCAAGGTCGTGTCCGGGGACCAACTCGCGCCCTCATCCGTGGACCTTTTGTAATGGATCTCCCAGTTCGGGGTCCCCTTCTCTTGCCATACGAGATGGAAGGTCGAGCCCGAAGCAGCCAGGCCCGGGAACCTCGAATCGCTGGAGGTGAAGGTCAGGTTCGTATCCGGTGACCAGCTCATCCCCGAATCCGTGGAGCGTTTGCAGAAGATGTCCGCGTGGTTACGCCCTCCACTGCGGTCATCGGACCAGGCCGTGATAACCGTTTCTGAAGAATCCACGGCCACGCACGGGGTTCTGGAGATGCTGTCGTTGAAAGTGAGCCTCACGTCTGGCTGCCACTGCGCCAAAAGGGGAAGGGGTAAGAGGAAGAGGAAGAAAACGACCTTCGGAGAAAATATCTGAAAGGTGTGCACTTTCATGGCAATCCCTCCTGAATGGAAATAGCAGATAATTACGTTATGTATGCAAAATACGTGCCATAATTCAGGCTAAATTTCCTTGTTCCACATAACCTTAATCAAGATAACAGGTTAAAGAATCAGCTCCGCCTCGGGCGGAGCTGTTATTGGGATCTATTATGCCCTCCAACTATTCACTTTAGCTCATAGGTATTCACTAAAGTGAATACCTCCACTCCTTCCGGGGGTGCCGGGGAAGCCCTATAAGAGCGGTGCACAGGTGGGCGAATAAGGCTCGTGCAAGCCGGGTTGTACCTGGCTTGAACCTGGGTTGCTCCTGGCTTGCACCTGGCTTGTTCCTGGCTTGGTGACACCCTATAAACGCTTCTACCCTCCCCCTTCGGGGGAGGGTAGCTTTTGGGTCTGGGATACTTTTAGGATGGCGGGCAGGAAATTATACGTTCTGGGTCCTCATCGCACTCCTATAGGCCTTTATTCGTGTTCCAAGGGGGTCTGCCCTTCTACGTCAGGGCCTCCGCAACCAGCTCAACCACATCTTTGATCGGCAGTTTCTCTTCCACGCCCTTGGCCTTGACCGCGTCCGTGAACATGGTCATGCAGAACGGACAGGCTACCGCGATGGCCTTGGGGTCCGTCTTCATGAGTTGTTCCAGGCGGGCCGTGCTCACTCTCGGCTCGTGCTCCTCCAGCCACATCCTCCCGCCCCCGGCCCCGCAACAGAAGCTGTTGCTCTTCGTCCTTTCGGACTCAAGCACATTCCCTTTGACGATCTTTCGGACCAGTTCTCTCGGCTCCTCGTAATGGTCATTGAACCGACCTAAGTAGCAGGGATCGTGATAGGCGACCCGGTCCAGGGCTCCCGGATTAACCTTGAGCCTTCCTTGCCGGATGAGGTCGCGGATGAAGACCGAGCTGTGCACGACCTCGTAGTTCCCGCCCATCTGGGGATACTCGTTGGCCAGGGTGTTGAAGCAGTGCGGGCAGGCCGTGACGATCTTCTTCACCTTGTGGGTATTCAGGGTCTCGATATTCTGCTGGGCCAGCATCTGGAACAGGAACTCATTCCCCAGGCGTCTTGCCGAATCCCCGGTGCAGGATTCTTCCGGTCCCAGGATGGCGAATTTAACTCCCGCCGTCTTGAGGATCTTCACGAACTCCCGGGCCGTCTTCTTCGATCGCTCATCGTAGGAGGCCGCGCACCCAACCCAGTACAGAATTTCAAAGTCTGGCGACTGCGAGGCCAGGGGCACGTCCAGTCCCTGGGCCCACTCCGCCCGCTTCTGCTGGGGCAGGGACCAGGGGTTCCCGTAGTTCTCCAGGCCCTTGAACGTCGCAGCGAGTTCCTTGGGGAAGTCGTTCTCCATGCTCGTGAGGTAACGCCTCATGTCCGCGATCCGCTGCACGTACTGGATCTCCACCGGGCAGACCTCCTCGCAGTTCCGGCAGGCTGTGCAGGACCAGATGACCTCCTTGGACACGACCTCCTCGCTGATCAAAGTCGGCCCCTCCCAGGTCTTGTCCTTAGCCTTGGAGTTGAGGAATTTCTCTTTGGCATAGAGATGGTCCCGCTGGGCCAGGACCAGCTTCTTGGGAGACAGAGGCTTCTGGGTCGCCCAGGCCGGGCAGGCCGCCTGACACCTGCCGCACTCCGTGCAGGTGTAGAGGTCCAGGAGGTCCTTCCAGGAATAGGCCTCCACCTTGTCGATCCCGATCGTCCCCTCGGACTCGATGATCTTCTCCAGGTCGGGCACGTGCCGGAGCTGGCCCTTGGGCTTCAGCTCCTTCAGGAACACGTTCGGCAGCGCCGTGATGACGTGGAAATGTTTCCCGTAGGGCAGGTAGTTCAGGAAGGCCAGGACGAACGAGATGTGCAGGAAGTAGAACAGGGTGGAGATGACCTCCAGCCCCCCTCTCGGAAGTCCCAAGAGAATTTCTCCCAACCACGACCCTACCGGGGTCCAGGGCTCGGCCCAGGTAAGGAATTCGGCATGGGAGGGAGATTCGATATATCCGCCAGTCAGCAAAGCGTATTCCGCACCGTCGAAGAGGAAGTCCGAGAGCATCAGGGCCGCAATCATGCCCAGGATGAACAGCGCTTCGCCCGAGAGCGTGAGCCTCGCCGGCCTCTCGATCAGACGGCGGTAGAACGCGATCGCGATCCCGAGCAGGACAAGGACCTCGAAGACCTCCTTCAAGAGAAGATAGGCGTGGCCCCAGTGGTTCCCCATGAGCAGGTGGAAGAGCCAGGGGGAATATCCCAGGATACAGAGCGAGACGGTGCGGAACAGCAGAACCAGGAATCCCCAGAAGATCAAGACGTGCATCAGCCCCGGGATGAATTCTCGCAGCAGGATCTTCTGCAGGAAGCCCACCACGATGAGCTCCCGGATCCTCGTCCCCCAGCGGTCCATTCTGAAGCTCGGGCCACCTTTTAAGAGGAGCCGAAGCCTCCGAAAGGCCGAAACCGCAAAGGCTCCAACGGAAACAACCAAAAGAACGAGCAGCACGATCCCCTTCCAGGTCATCCTTTCATCCTCACGAGGTGTTCGCTTTTTGGTTTCACGCTCATATTGCTAAGCGATGTTGTTTTTAAGTTTACCACATTGTGAAAATTAAATCAAGGATAGCGAAGGGCGGGGGCGCGTCGTGCGCGCCCCCGCCCTTCGCAGGTTTCGGTTTACTATCTCGTCACCACCATTTTCCTCGTCTTGACGAACTCTCCGGCCTCCAGGCGATAGAAATACACCCCGCTGGCCACCCTGGCCCCCTTTTCATCCCTTCCATTCCAGGTCGCGGTGTAGTAACCGGGTTTGGACTTGCCCCGGCTCAGGGTTTTCACCATCTCCCCGGCCACGTTGTACACCGTCAGTCGGACTGGAGCCTCTCGGGCCAGAGCATAACGTATGGTGCACTCCGAAACCATCGGGTTCGGCGCGCTCTGCAAAAGAGCCGTTTCCTTGGGAATGAGAAGCGCTCCCGCGTTCGGGCCTTCTTCCACCCCCAGCCTTGGCGGGATGAACCCATATTGTCCTGTGTGCCACTCGTCATGATGGTCCGTCCACCACTCCAGCCTCACGGGCCCGGGTTGGGTCATGGTCTGCCACACATATTGATAGTAATCATAACATGCCAGAAGGGTGCTTACCCGGCCGTCCCCTAAGTCGCTGAGAGTGGGAGAGGATAAAAACGGCCCCCAGCACCTGATTGGAAATCCCAAGACTTTGGTCCCCTTGGCATGCCAGGCATAGGCCTTTTCGTCCGAGCTCCCGACCATGATCTCCATTCCTCCATCCCCGTCCAGATCCCCCGCCGCCGGCGAGGACCAGTCTGACCCTGGCCAGGAGACTGGAAACCCTGGCTTGGTCCTGCCATCAGGGCCTAAGGCGTAGACCGCCCTGGTTCCGGCAACGATGACGTCTAAGCTGCCGTCCTGGTCCAGGTCCGCAATGGCAGGAGAGAAGCTGTTGCTGGCTATTGCGACTGCTTGCGGCCAGCCTAGAAGTTCCTGTCCATCTCCACGCAAAACGTGAACCAGGTTATCGATGGTCAACACGACGATATCCAATTCTGGGGAATTGGGTTCCAAGGCCCCCAGGGCCGGGGAAGCATTAACCCCCTCGCTGAGTTGGATCGGAAAGTTGGGCTCCGGAGCCCCATCCCAGCGGAAGGCATAGAGCTTTTTATTCGTGATGTTCTCAAAGGCGCCTCCTCCTACCACGATCTCGGGCCGCCCGTCCCGGTCGATATCCCCAACGGCTGGGGTTCCAAGGACACCAACTCCGGCGGAGTCTGTGATCGTGGCAAACAGGCCGCTCGGGTCTCGGTACCCCGTCCCATCATGACGAAACACGTAGATTTTTCCAGACATCGTGGCCAGGATCACTTCCGGCCACCCGTCTCCGTCCAAGTCGTAAAGCACCGGCGAGGCATAGCAGCCGTTTCCCTGAAGCGACCTCGGCCATCCCGGGAGGTCGCTTCCGTCAGCCTTCAAGACATACACCTTTGGGGTATCGCTGGGGGTAGAACCGCCAAACTGACTAATCACGATCTCTGGGCTTCCATCCCCATCCAGGTCTCCTGCGGCCGGGGAGGCCCCAAAAAATACAGCGCCGGCCACCGTCTTGAAAAGCCCGTCCGGATTGAGGAGCCCTGTGCCGTCCGCATGATAGGCGTAGATCCGATCGCCGATGGGGACCGCGATCACCTCTTTGCCCGGATAGGAAGGATCCAGGTCGCATACGACTGAACTGGCACGGGGTTGCGAAGAAAGCTTTCTGGGCCAGCCTGTCCGGTACAGCGGATAGGTCGCTGCCGCCAGTTCCCGAGAGTAACCGCTCTCGTTCAGCGACGTGTCCACGGCCGTGGCCACATAATAATACGTCCGCCCCCTCTCCAACCCCTCATCCGTGAACCTCGCCGAGACCAGTGGATCAGGGTTCAAACGGACATAGGGACCTCCGGGCCTATCTCCACGAAACACATTGTATCGGTAAGTCTTGGGATCGGACAGAGGATCCCAGTGCAGGGTGATGGACAGGGAGTCCGGCTCGTCCCATAAGGTGTCGGGTCTCTCCATCGGGATGAGTTCGAAATTTCGTTCCTGGCTTCGGCCATAGGCATCTTCCATCCGCAGGTGGAAGCGATGGCCCTCCCCGATCCTGTGCCTTTTAACCTTGAACAGCAATTCCTGCGCCGAACCGGCCAGCCACTCTCCGTACGCCGGGATCCGTCCGATCCGCGCCACGCTGTCCAGCACCACCACAAGGCTGTCTTCCGAACTGAGATGGGCCACCAGGCCCTCTTCCTGACCCCCCCCGTAGTTCTTGATCCGGAGGACCACCCCGACCACCTCCCCAGGCTCTGGGATCCCGTTTCCGTTCCCCCAGGTCGGTGGAATCGTATCATCGTCCACCACCTGGCCGATCTGGGCCAGGGCCGGAGCACGACCGTCAAAGGCGAGCCTCTGCGTATAACGCCCTCCCGAACTGTCCTGCGTCTCCAGAGCGAAGCTCAGGTTCTTCCCGTCAGGCATTTCGTTCGCCAGACGAAGCCGCAAGGGCACTAAGCTCACATAGGTGTCCCCGGGAGCCAAAGGCTGAGAAACCGTAAACATGCTGTCCAAAACCATCACTGAGCTGTCCGAGGTCCTTAGAACCGTCCGCAAGCCCCGAGCCACATCTCCGCCGGTGTTCTTCAAAGTCAGCCACAGGGCCGCGGTCTCCCCGGCCTCTAAGACCCCATTCCCATTCCCCGAGCTCACCCCCGAAGTGTCGTCCTCGACCCTCTGGCGATAGGCCGTGACAAACGGAGCCTGTGGATAAACATAGGCCGTTCCTTCCTGGACTAAATAATTATCCTTCCGACCGACCACCTGGAGCTCCCCCGGGGTCTGTGGCGCAATGGGGAGTACCACCTCCCCCCGGCTGTCCGTGAATCCCGAGGCATACACCTCCCCGAGCTTGCTCACGGTCACCTGCACCCCGGAAAGGGGACCGAGCAGGGAACTCGCCCGGACCCTGAGCGCCACGGGCCCCAAGGGCACGGTGCCGGGAAAATCTAAGGACATCGCTTGAGGCGTGGAGGCCCAGATGGTTACGTCTGGGTCCCCTTGAAGCAAGTAGGTTAGCACCAGCAACCGCATGGGGCTCTCCCCCCCGCTCGAGCCGATCTGCGAGATCTTGGATTCGTTGACCGCTTCCCCGACCTGCAGGTGTCCCTGGGTGAGCAGGGAGTCGAAGAAGGCGAAGTCTAAGACCTCTCCCGTAGTAGGGTAGTTCAGCCGGGTCGTCCCGTAGTATCCGACCCCCCCTCCGTGGGAGTTGCGCATGAAGTGCTCCCCGAAGCAGTCATGGTCCACGGCATTGGCATCGCAATTGACCGAGTACCAGAAGGGCGTCCGCTCCCCGTTCTCCAGGGCATCCATGTCCTCCCGGTAGAGCTGCTCCGGCTGTTGCACGCTGATCTGCTCGGACTGGCCGTGGGTTTGAGAGTAGATCAGGCCTTGGCCCTGGTTCATCTGATAAAGGACCGAGTCCCGGGTCATGTTCCCCTGGCCATAATCCGGCTCGTAGAGCTTGATCAGGCGGAACTCCGGCGGGGCATAGCCCCCAACGATGTTGCACCATCTCACCCCGTCTCCAGGCTGGAAAACTGTCTGTCCTAACAAGAGAAAGGTGGTCTGGTAGGTTTTGTCTTGAGGCTCCAAAAACCGTAAGGTTTTGTTCACGAACACCAGGGCTTCGTCCGGATTCTGCACGCAGGCCCTCCCGGCCATGAGCTCCGGGAACAGGTCCACGGAGTCCCCATAGGCCTCCCCGAAGATCCCGTTGTGGTTCGCGTCCCAGGTCCCGTCCAGACACTGGTAATAATAGTCGTCGGGTACATTGGGAGTTCCATACGTGTAAGTACACCGGATCGGCACCACGTCGCAGTCCCCGCCGAGGAGCACGTAGTTCGTTCCCCAGTTCTGATAGGCATCCCGGAGGAAGTTCCGGATCGTCTCGGCATCATCTACCCCATGGGGATAGTGCGCTTTAATCCAGTTCACCGTCCGCACCACCGACGGCATGCCGACCCGCGTCTTGTAGTCCGCCAGAGCCTGAAACACCGGCTCCATGGCTTCGTTCGTGATGATCACGTACTGCACCGGAGACCCCAACGGCGACGGCTCCTCGGTCGGAACGAACCCGCCCGGATAACTCCACTCCGAAACCTCGCTCGCTCGGGGATAGGCGCTTAAGGCTTCGGGATTGGCCGTCAGGCTCCTCAGAATAGCGGTCTGCTTTTCCCGGTCCTCCGAAAACTCCCTTAGCCGTGTCAATCCCGGATGGGCATCCGCTGTCAGATCCAGGGCAATCCTCACTTGAGGAACAAAGGAAAGCCGGCTTTCGCCAGCACTATAACGATAGGGATGAACCAGAAGGCAGGCGATCCGCTGTCCGTGAAAGTCCCCCTGGCCTACGAATTGGACGACCTGTTCGGGGTACGGGGTGTTTGAGGCATAGGCAACAGGGTCTGGCGCGGTCCAGACCGGCTTCTCATTGGAGGGAACGTCCTTCTGCTTGGGATAAACCTTGAAGGTTCCGGAAATCGCCTCCTCTTTGGCTTCCAGCACATGCAACCCCACGGCCCGCGTGCCGGGCGGGAGGAGAATGTAAACCGGCTTCTCCGGCAGCTCGGGTTTCCCTGGTTCCGTCGTCGTCGGCACGCTCGGGGACAGGACGCGGGTAAAGCCCTTTTCCTGGGAGACCCGGTACGCCGAGCGCTCGAAGGTCAGGGTCTGCTCCAGGGTGGCTCCGAACCCTGCTCCGGCCATCACGAGGAGTAAGACGGAAAGGGTTATATATTTCATGGCCCTAAGCCTGGTTTTCAGATGGGCTCCGCTCAAATCCATAGCCCTTTAAGTTTACCCCCAAAAGCCTTTTTTGTCAAGAGGATATTTCCTTTTTTTCATTTTCTTGTTGAGGTCCTCCGTGGGCGCCTTTTACCCCCGGATCAGGAGCACCGGGATTTTCGCCTCGTGCCTCACGGCTTCCGCGACGCTCCCCCGCACCCAGTCCTGGACCCCCTTGTGCCCGTGGGTCCCCATGGCGATGAGGTCGCAGCCCAGGTTGGCGGCCGTATCCAGGATGGCCTTGGCCGGGTCTCCGCGCAGGACCAGGGCGCTCACCGTAAGGCCTTTCTCCCTGAGCTTGGCAGCCTGTTTTTCCATGATGGCCTCGGCCTCCTTCTTCTCATGGGCGAAGGCGTCCCGGGTCTCGGACGAAACCACGCGCACAAGAACCACTTCGGACCCGTGGACCCCGGCCAGTTCCCCCACGTGATCCACGACCGGGTCGTCCACCGGCGAGCAGTCCATCGGCACTAAGATTTTCTTGTACATAAAGACCTCCCGATAGGAGTTAGGGTCAGAATTTACCGCCCAGGATTTGAACCAAAAGCAGCCCGTTCATGACCAGCACGATGGCGGCCACGATCCCTCCCAGGACCTTCTCCCCCCATCCCGAGGCGAACTCCCCCATCACCTTCCGGCTCCCGACCAGGATCAGAAGCGGGATCACCGTGAAGGGCAGTTGCACCGAAAGCGCCACCTGGGAGAGGATCAGTACCTTGTAGGAATTCATGCCCACCGCGATGAGGATCAGGGCCGGGATGGAGGTGGCGACCAATCCGATGCGGTAGGCCCAGGCCTTGGGGTCCTCGGGCTTGCCCAGATAGCCCGTGATCACGTTGGCCTCGGTCATCGACGAGGTAATCGAGGAGCCCACTCCGGCGAACAGCAGGGCGATGCCGAACAGGAACTGAGCGCCTTTTCCGGCCAGAGGCCGGAGCGTCGCCGAGGCCTGTTCGATCGAGGTCACCTGGATCCCATGGCGGAAGAACACCGCCGCGGCCACCACGATCATCGCCGAGTTCACGATCCAGCCCAGCCCCATCGCCGAGGCCGTATCCAGGAATTCCAGCCTGAGCAGCTTCTTCTTTTTCTCCGGCGGCCCCTCCCAGTCCCGGCTCTGGATCACGTTGGAATGCAGATAGATGTTATGCGGCATGACCACGGCCCCCAGGATCGCCATCGCCACCAGGATGCTCTGCGAGGAGACCGAGGGCAGGACGATGCTGGGCAAAACTCTCCCCCAGTCCGGCCTCACCAGGACTAACTCCACGACATAGCATCCCGCGATCACGGCCAGGAACCAGATGATCATCCGTTCCAGGCGTTTGTACCTCTGCCCCAGGATCGCGGCCACGACCAGGACCAGAGTGAGCGGAGCCCCGATAGCCAGCGGGATGCGGAACAGGAGATAGAGGCCCAGGGCCGCGCCTAGGTATTCTGCCAGGCCCGTGGCCGCGCAGGCCAGGATGATCGTGACCCCCAGGAGGTTCGAGACCCAGCGGGGGAAAAGGTTTCGGACGTTCGCGGCCATGGACCGCCCGGTGACGATTCCCAGGCGGGCCGACAGGTTCTGAAGCAGGATGAGCATCAGGGTCGAGAGCGTGATGACCCAGAGGAGTTGGTACCCGAACTGCGACCCCCCGGCGATGTTCGTGGCCCAGTTCCCGGGGTCGACGAACCCCACGGTGATGATGAACCCCGGGCCCAGGTAGGGCAGAATCTGGCCTAGGGCCGTCTTTCCCAAGTTTTCTCGAATCCTCATCTTTTTAAGTATACCACGCTATCGCTTCGGGAATCAACGCCAAGGGGGCCTTCTCACAAAGGCCCCCTTGAAACCGATTGAAAGAAACGATTACAGCTTCGCGGCGATGGCATCGGCCATTTGCTTGGTGCTAGACGACCCGCCCATGTCGTAGGTCCTCGCCTTGCCCTCCTGGATGACCGCGGCCACGGCTTTCTCTAATTTCTCTGCCATGGCCTTCTCGCCCAGCCAGTCCATCATCATCTTGGCCGCCAGGATCGTGGCGATGGGGTTCACCTTGTACTGCCCGGCGTACTTCGGGGCTGAGCCGTGGGTCGGCTCGAACACGGCCAGCTTCTCCCCGATGTTTCCCGAGCAGCCGAAGCCCAGCCCGCCGACCATCTGGGCGCAGAGGTCCGAGATGATGTCCCCGTAGAGGTTCGGGGCCACCAGCACGTCGTAGTTGAAGGGATTCTTGAGGAGCCACATACACATCGCGTCGATGTTGGCCTCGTCGAGCTGGATTCCGGGATACCCCTTGGCCACTTCCCTTGCGGTTTCCAGGAACAGTCCGTCCGTGGCCCGGACTACGTTGGCCTTGTGCACCACGGTCACCTTCTTGCGCTGGAACTTCTTGGCGAACTCGAAGGCCGCGCGCACGATCCGCTCCGAGCCCTTCTTGGTGTTGACCTTGCAGGACACCGCGTACTGGTCGCCCGGAAGGCCCTTGAACGGGGCGAACGGCTTGGAGAGCTTGGCCAGGGTCTCGGCAAGCTCGGCCGGAACCGGGTTGAACTCCACTCCGGCGTAGAGGTCCTCGGTGTTCTCCCGGAACACCACGAGGTCTATCCCCTCTTTGAAGTTCAGCGGGTTCCCGGGGTAGGCTTTGATCGGGCGCAGGCAGATGTAGAGATCGAATAATTGCCGCATCCGCACGATCGGCGAGCGGTAGATTAAGCCCTTGCCCTTGAGCTCAGGAATGAGCTCGGCCTCGGCCGCCTTGACCGGTTTGGAGGTGATCGCCCCGAACATCGCGGCGTTCACGCTCCTGAGGAGGTCCACGGTCCTCTGCGGGAAGGCGTCCCCCTCCTTGCACCAGAAGTCCCACCCGATGTCCCCGTGGAGGTACTCCGCGTCCAGGTGGAGCTTGTCCAGGACCACCCGGGTGGCCTCCATCACGTCGTTTCCGACCCCGTCCCCCGGGAGCCACGCGATCTTGTACTTCGCCATCCTCTCTCCTTTTTTACTGATCTCAGTGGATCTCTATTTCAGGCCTAATTCTTTCTTCACGTGAGGGATCAGCCCACCGTCTTCCACGATCCCGAGGACCTCCTTGGGCAAAGGGAGAAACGTGTAGGTCCCGGCCTTGCACACCAGCTCCCCCTTGGCGAAGTCGATCTCGATCTCCTCCCCCTTCTGGATCGCCTCCGGTGCTTCCTTGGACTCTACGATGGCCAGTCCCTCGTTGATCGCGTTGCGGTAGAAGATGCGCGAGAAGCTCTTGGCCACCACGGCCCCGACCCCGGTGTGTTTGATGCAGGTCGCGGCCTGCTCCCGGCTAGACCCGCATCCGAAGTTCCACCCCGCCACGAGGATATCCCCGGGCTGGACCCCCTTCGTGAAGCTGGGATCCAGGTCCTCCAGGGCGTGCTTTGCCATCTCCTTGGGGTCCGATATCGTGTAGGTATATTTTCCCGGGAAGATGACGTCCGTGTTCACGTCGTCCCCGTACTTCCAGACTTTTCCTTTGATTCCCATGGTGTGTTTCTCCCTTAGGCCGTCCGGGGGTCCGCAATTTCGCCCTTGAGCGCGGAGGCCGCCACTGCGGCCGGGCTGGCCAGGTAAACCGAGGCCTCGGGGTTCCCCATCCGCCCCTGGAAGTTCCGATTGGAGGTGGACAGGCAGACCTCCCCCTTGGCCAGGATGCCCTCGTGCGCGCCCAGGCACGGACCGCACCCCGCGTTCATGACCACGCCTCCGGCCCGGCTGAGCTTCTCTAATAGGCCCTTCTTCATCGCCTCCCAGATGACCTCCTGCGAGGCCGGGAAGATTAAGAGCCGGACGCCCCGGGCGATGGTCTTGCCTTCCAGGATCTTCGCCGCGGCCTCCAGGTCCTCGATCCTTCCGTTGGTGCAGGTTCCGATCAGGGCCTGGTTTATCTTCGTTCCAGCGACCTCCCGGAGGGGCTTCACGTTGTCCACGGTGTGCGGGCAGGCCACTTGAGGTTCAAGGTTGGTGACGTCGTATTCCAGGGTCTTCTCATAGGAGGCGTCCGGGTCGGACCAGACCTCCTCGTAAGGCTCTCGGGTCCGTCCTTTGAGGAACTCCTTCACCTTCCCGTCCGGGTACATATACCCGATTTTGGCCCCCATCTCCGCGGCCATGTTGGTGAGCACCATCCGGCTGGCCACGCTCATCGCTTCGATGGCCGGGCCGGTGAACTCCACGGCCCGGTAAAGCGCCCCGTCCGCGCCCAGGTCCCCGATGATCTTCAAGGCCACGTCCTTGGCCGAGACCCGCTCCGGGAGCTTTCCCTTGATCACGACCTTCAGGGTATAGGGCACCCGGAGCCAGATCTTGTCCGTGGCCCACAGGGCCGCGGCCTCGCTCCTCCCGATACCTGCGGCAAAGGCCCCGAACGCCCCGTAGGTCGTGGTGTGGGAGTCGCTGCCCAAGATGAGCCTGCCCGGCAGGGCGTGTCCCTTCTCGGGCAGGGCCTGGTGGCAGATCCCCACCTCCACGTCGTAGAAGTGTTTCACCCCCTGGGCGGCCACAAACTCCCGCACCTCCTTGTGGTTCTGGGCGTACTGCTCCCCGGCTGCGGGCACGCAGTGGTCCAGGAAGATGACCAGTTTCTCGGGCTTGACGACCTTGGCCAGCCCGATCTTCTTGAAGGTCTTGGCGATGGGTGCGGTGTTGTCGTGGGACATGACGACGTCCGGGGACACGGTCACGATCTGCCCCGGCACCACGTCCTTTACCCCGGCCTTCTTGGCTAATATCTTCTCAGCAAACGTCTTTCCCATGGTTTTTCTCTTTGTCTACAGTCTACAGTCGTTTGTTACAGTAACGTCTCGAAGTTCGTGAAGTCTGCGTGGTGCAGGATGATGGCCTCCAAACTGCGCTTTCCCCCGTCCCCCTCCTTTGCGTGCACGGCTACGATGTGGGTGACCTCGTCCGGCATCCCGGCCTCGAAGCACAGGTTGGCCCCGGAGAAGGGGTGCCGGAGGTAGTTCCCGGACTTGCTCTTCACAAATTTGCCTCCTTCCTCCTTGTATTCCAGGAGCTTGCCCACGTCGTGGCACAGGGCCCCGGCCAGGAGATGGTCGCGGTGGATGGGGATCTTGCCTCCGTAGATCCTCTCCAGGACCTTGGCGGCTTCCAATGCGACCCCGGTCACGCCCCGCACGTGCGTGGCGAAACTGATTTTGCAGTCCGGGATGAGCAGGGTGAAGGGGATTCGACCCATGTCCTCGGGCTTCCACCCGCCCAGGCTGAGCGCCCGCTCGTAGACCTTGTAGGTCTTGTCCTTGAGGCCGGTGTCCTTGATCTCCTCGATCTCCGGCAGCAGTTCTTTGATCTTGTCTCTCATTATCAGTCCTCCATAAGGCTTAAAAAAAGAATTATAACATAGCCTTTGGTGCTTTGTCAAACCAGGATTTGGCCTTATTTTTTTACATTTCCCCTATTAATGCTATTCTAGAAATACCTTTTCATATTTATCTGGTTGATGTTTTTCATTTTAATCTTAATTTTGACCTTTTTCCCTAAGTTTATGCCCAAAATGACTAACTGTTTCCTTTTGTACTTGTTTTTTAGGTTATTTTTTGAGGAAATTGGTTGTTAAGCACGTGAATACGCCGTGAAAATCTCGTATACATTCCGTATATATCTCAAATTTTTTCGTGTACATTTCGTGTACATCTCGTGTACATCTCGTGTACATTGGGGTCTGTCAGACCCTATCCGTAACATATCGTCGTCGGCCCTCTTTATGAGACAGAGTGGAAAAAAGGCCCCTTATCTGGGGCCTTTTTCTATTCTGAGGAGTGGTAAATCTCACACTGCCGGGGGTTTCATCCCCATGGCTGTCCATTCCTCGCAGGAGGGGCCGTAGGTCCCTGTGACCGGGAGCCCGGCCTGGCGCATCAGGACGGTCATCTGCCCCCGGTGGTGGGCCTGGTGCATGATCAGGGAAAACAGGGTCTCGCCCCGCTTCCACATCTGCCCGTACATGTCGTCTTCCTTCTTCAGGGTCTCATCCTTCCAGTTCCCCTTGATCTGTTCCATCAGGGACTTGGAGGCCTTCTCGTAGGCCGCGGCGATGTCCACGGCCCGGCCTGGGACCGGCGTTCCCGTGGCCGGACCATTGATCTTAAGGCCCGTGCGCCCGCACATCTCCGGGATAGCGGTGGTCAGGTGCCAGGCCAGCCAGCCCAGGGTCGCGTACTTCGGCCCGACCCTCTGGGCGAGCGAGGCGTCGGTGAGCTTGCCGAGGAGCTTCAGGGTAGCCGGGCCTTCATACCCCCAGGCCTTCTCGAAATCGGAAATCGTCTTGAACATGGTCCTCTCTCCTTTCGTTGGTGTTGGTTGGATTTCCCTACATCTTCAATCCCGGAATCAGCCCGAAGCCGTTCAGCCGGAGCGTCAGTGCAAAGACAAACAAGATGAGGCTGATTCCGCCCACCACGACGTCTGCGTTCTTCAGCCCGATCTCCAGATAATAGGTCCGCTCCTTCCTGGCCCCGAAGCCCCTGCCCTCCAGGGCCATGGCTAGCTGGTTCGTGCTCCGGATGGTGTTCAGGAAGATCGGGGCTAAAAGCGGGATGTGCTTCCTGGCACGCTGGATGACGTTCCCCTCGCCCAGGGCCAGGCCCCGGGAGCGCTGGGCCTCGATGGCCGTGAACCCCGCGCCCACGAAGGTGGGCACCAGGCGCAGGGCCATGGAGAAGGCGAAGGCCGCGGGATAAGGCAGGCCCAGCCGGATCAGCCCAAGCGCGACCTCCTCGTTGCGGGTGGTGGACAGGAACACGATCCCGGCCACGATCATGGCGTCTATCTTGATCGCGGTGCCCAGCCCGTAGAGCAGGGACTCCCGGGTGATGTGCCAGAACAGGGGCGTCGTGCCCCTGGCCATGACGGCCCAACCCAGGAAGGACAGGAGGCCTATCAAGAGGAGCAGGAGCCAGATCTTCTTGAGGTTCCCGAGCGAGCCTGCCAGGGCTCCATAGACTAGGATGACGAGCAGTCCGGCGACCTCGTACCGCGGGTCCTGGAACAGGAGCAGCAGCGCGAAGCTCACCAGCATGGCCCAGAGCTTGGTCCTGGGGTCCAGCCGGTGCAGGAAGGTGTTCTTATCCTGGTAGAGGTAGAGCTCCAAGGGATTTAAATACCTTTACTCAAGCATCCGACGAGCTCACCAACGGTCAATGCCGTGAGCCCGAGCCTCTGGGAAAGGGCCACGACCGGGGGAAGGGTGAGGAAGGCTTCCTGGAGTGACGCGGGGTCCGAGAAGACCTCCCGGGTTGGGCCGTCCTTCAGGATTCTGCCCTCCTTCATGACCACGGTCCGTTGGGCATGGGCCGCGACCAGGGGCATGGAATGGGTCACCATGAGGATGGTGTGTCCGGCCCCATTCAAGCCCCGGATGAGATCCATCATGCTGGCCAGCTCGCGGAAGTCCAGGCCCGTGGTGGGCTCGTCCAGCACGATGACCTCGGGCTGGGTGGCCAGGACCGAGGCCACGGCCAATCTCTGTCGGCTCCCCTTGGTCAGGACGAAGGGGTCCTCGTCCTTGGCCTCGAGAAGGCCCACGGCCTGAAGAGCCTGCTCCACGCGTTCCCCAACCTCCTTCTGGCTTAACCCCTGCAGGCTGGGTCCGAAGGCCGCCTCGTCCCATACCCTCTCCGCGAAGATCTGGTGGTCTGGGTTCTGGAACACCAGCCCCACCTTCCGGGAGAGTTGGGAGGGCTTCTCTTTGCGGATGTCCCTGCCGTTCACCAGGACCGCCCCGGCCTGGGGCTTTAAGAGGCCGTTCAGGTGCTTCATCAGGGTGGTCTTCCCGCTTCCATTCTGCCCTACGACGGCCAGGAACTCCCCCCTCCGGACTTTGAGGTTCACGTCTTTAAGGGCCGGAGTACCCTTTTCATAACCGTAGGTGACTCCTGAGACCTCTAAGACGACCTCCCCGTACTCTCGGCTCTTATCTCTTTCCTGCAGCTTCCCGTAGGCCTCTTTGGAGACGCCAAGCCCCATGTTCTGGATGCCTTGTTGGGCCTCTTCAGGTGAGGTCCAAGTCACGGGAGTCTTGAGCCTTGAGGAAAGATCCATCATCTCCAAGGGCCTGACCCCGAGCTCGGTCAGGGCTTCCCCGTCTTTAAGGACGTCCAAGGGACTTCCCTGAGCCACGATCTTTCCCTGGTCCATGAGCAGGACCCGGTCCGCGCCCAGGGCCTCCTCGGTCTCGTGCTCCACCATGAGGAGGGTCATGCCCTGTTTCTCACGCAGAGCGCGCACGGCCTGAAGAAGCTCGGACTTTCCCAGGGGATCCAGGTCTGTAGTGGGCTCGTCCAGGACCAGGGCCGCAGGCCTCATGGCCAGGACCGAGGCCAGGGCCAGCCTCTGCTTCTCGCCCCCGGAGAGATTAGCTGGCTGGCGCTTGCGGAACCTGCCCATCCTCACGCTATCCAGGGATTCCTGAACCCGGAGCTTGAGCTCCTCCCGGTCCAAGCCCAGGTTCTCGGGCCCGAACGCTGCCTCCAACTCCACCGTGGTGCAAAACAATTGGGCCTCGAAGTCCTGGAACACGAGGCCCACATACGGAGCGAACTCCTTCACCGGCACGTCTCTGGTCTTTTTCCCCGCGACCTCCACCTCCCCCTGGAAGTCCCCCCTGATCAGGTGAGGGATCAGGCCGTTCAAGCAGGCGCAGAGCGTGGATTTCCCTGCTCCGGATGGGCCCATGAGGAAGACTACCTCCCCTTTTCCGATCTGGAGGTCTATCCCCTTGAGGACCTCCTCTTGGGCGTTCTTGTAACGGAACCGAACTCCCTGGAGGGAGATCACGTCAACAAGCAGCCGATGAGAAAGAGGACAAGGAAAGGCAGGACCCCGAAGACCACCCCGCCTCCGGCCTTGCCCATCCCGAAGGTGAAGAGGTGCGCACCGTACAGGCCTGTGGAGAGCCCGATGCCCAGGATGAGGGCGCCGAGTCCCCCGACCCACATCAAGAGGGCCCCGATCCGGGGCGCGGGGTGTTTGGACACGTCCTTCTCCTCCATGATGTCCGTCCAGAGGAGGTCCCAGCGCTTGACCCTGGGGTAGAGGAGCCAGAGCAGGAATGGCCCCAGGACGATGGAGGTGAGGGCGTTGTTTGCGGTGATGACCGAGCCCAGGATCGCGAAGGGCAGGAGGCCCAGGACCTCCAGTCCCCAGGCGATGACCGATGCGCAGACCGCGCTGGAGAGGATGCAGATGAGGATGAACTCAAAGACTGACCTGCCGTTCCGCGTCTCCAGGCCCTTCCCCGAGGAGAAGATCCCCATGTGCCCCCAAAGCTTGTACCCGATGAACCCGAAAAAGAAGTTGCCCAGGAATCCGGGCAGGCTGCCGAAGGAGAGCGTCCCGAAGAAGTCCCCGATCAAGTTCCCGATCGCCGAGCCCCAGGCCCCGGCTGGGCCGAACAGCAGCCCGAAGACCACCGGAACGGCCGTGGCCGGGCGGATCTCGGTGAACCCCGGGACGATGATCAGCCCCTTGAACGGGATCAGGATCGCGGCGTAGACCGCGGCCGTGAGCGCGGTGAGCACCACCATCTTGGTGTAGCGCCACATCGTGAAGACTTCCTTCATGAGGCCTCCATGAAAAGAAGGGGTAGGAGTTCACGAACCACTTTCCCTTGAGATTATACCCCACTGGGGCTTATTTTTCAACTCCCCCTTTCTATTACAAAGTAATAGAAGTAGCCCCAAGCAATCGGGGCTACTTATACAATACTACGGTTTAACCGTCTAACCTTCCAGCTTCCTCTCCGGGGGCCCGTCGTACTCAAACTGCCTGGGCTCGATGACCCGCATCGGCGCGAACCGGGTCTTCTCCTCTCGGATGTGGGCGATGAGCCCCGGGACCCGGGCGATGATGAAGAAGGCGTTCCCGATCTCGGGCTCGAACCCCAGGTCCACGAGCAAAGCGGCAATGGCCCCGTCCACGTTCACCGGCAGGCGCTTCCCGGTATGCTTCCCGAACGCCCCCTCCAGGGCCTTGGCCATCTTCACTCCTTCCCCGGACAGGCCCAACTCTTCGGCCAGGGCGAAGAGCTTCTTGGTCCGGGGGTCGTCGGTGTGGATGCGGTGCCCGAACCCGTGCAGCCGCTTCTTGGTCTCGCGGTATTCCTTGATGATTTCCAGGGCCGTGTCCTGGATCGGGACATTCCTCTCCCGGCTTCGTTTCAAGCCTTCTCCGATGAGCCTCATGCCCTGCTCGATGGCCCCCCCATGGAACTCTGAGATGGAGAGGATCCCCGCGGCCAAGGCCGCGGTCAAGGGCGCTCCGGTCGTGGCCACGTTCAAGGCGGCCAGGGCCGAGGGCGGGGTCACCCCGTGGTCGATGGATGCGACCAGGATGGCCTCGATGAGTTTGCCGACCTTCTCGGAGGGCATCTCCCCCCGCAGGGCCAGGAACACGGCCTGGGAATAGGAGATCTTCCCCATCAGCTCGTCCAGCTTGTAGCCCCGGAGGTAGATGCGGTTGGGCTCGATCTTGGTGATCGCGGTGGGCCATTTCTCTCCCGTGGGCTTTGCCACTTTCTGGGTGGCCGTAATCCCCTTTCGGGCGAGTACGTCCTTGGTGACCTTAGGCAGGTCCCCGAACTCCTCCACCACCGTGGCCCCGGCCTCCCGCAGGGCTTTCACCTTCCCCTCCCAGGTCCCCCGGTTGCCTTCCACGATGGCCCCGGCGTGGGAGAACCGCGTCCCGGACTTGGCCGCCCGCCCCCCGATATAGGCCACCAGGGGTTTGGTGACTTCGCCCCGCTTGATGAGCTCCGCGATCTTCTCCTCCTGGCTGCCCCCGATCTCCCCGAACATCACCACGGCCAGGGTCTCGGGGTCCTTCTCGAAGAGCTTGACCATCTCGTTCAGCGGCAGGCCGATGATCGCATCCCCGCCCACGTGGCAGATCGTGGTCTGGCCGATCCCCTCTTGATTCAAATAATAGGACATCGAGGAGGTGATCCCCCCGCTCCGGGAGCAGACCCCCACGGGCCCGGGCTTGAACCAGGACTTGGCCGAGCGGGCGCTTCCCCCGATCATCCCCATCACGGCCTTGTCCACGGACAGGATCCCCAGGGTGTTGGGCCCCTGGAACCGCACCCCCTTCTCCTTGGCCACGGCGCAGATCTCCAGAACGTCGTAGATCGGCACCCGGTCCGGAACCAGGAGCATGAACTTGATCCCCGATTCCATGGCCTCCAAGGCTGCGGCCTTGACCTGGGGCGCGGGGATGAACACCGCCGAGGCGTCCATCGGCCCCTCCTTCTCCACGGCCTGGGCCACGGAGTCGTACACCGGGACCCCGTGCACCACAGTCCCGGCCTTCCCCGGGGTCACCCCGGCCACCACGTTCGTGCCGTACTCCTTCATCAGCAGGGTCCGGACCATCCCCTCCCGGCCGGTGATGCCCTGGACCAGCACTCGGGTCTTCTCGTTGATCAGAATAGACATTGTAGTTCTTTTATATGTTGGTTTTGGACCGGTATTCGGGAAGTCCCGCGATGGGCAGGGAGATGTGGAGGGCCTTCTTCCCCTCAAACTCGCAGGCGATCTCGCAGGCCAGGCACTCCGTGCACCCGCCCTTCCTGGCCTCCTCCGGGGTCATCGCTAGGACCGGCTTGCCCTCCTCGATCTTGAACACGACCTTGGGACATTCCCAGACGCAGGGCTTCTTGGCGCAGGAGGGACACAGCGAGTGGTCGATCTCGATCTCCCCGGTCTGGATCTCAAAGATATAGCGGTTTTCCTTGGGGATCGGCGCCCTCGGAGCAACCTTCCTCTCTTTGGGCTTGAAGTTCTTCAAGAGGGCGACCAGCCGGTCCGCGCAGAACCCGGGAGAGTCGTTCTTCCCGTAGGCCTCCACCGGGGCGGGCAGGTCTTTCGTATAGGTGTGGAGGATATCCATCGCTTTCTCCTCTTGGTTCCCGCCCAGCCGGATCACGGCCGGGACCGAGAGGTTCTCCTCCCGGAAGGCCTTGAGCAGCCCGCGCGCGGAGTGGAACTGCTCCTGGCTGGCCACCCCGGAGCCCGAGGAGAAGTAGCCCACGACGGGTCCGGTGGAAAGGATGATCTTGGCCGCGCGGTAGACTTTGGACGCCGGGGGGTTGCCGCTGGTGTCGCAGAACGTGGCCAGCTTGAAGCCCCGGGCGAGCACCGCGTCCATGCTCATCATCGAGCCCCCTCCTCCGGCCCCGTGGAACCCCAGGTAGTTGTCCTCCTTCTTGAATCCCTGGGCCATCTGGATGTAGTAGAAGGTCCCCCGGTAGTCGTTGGCCTCTACTTTCCAGGCAATCTTTTCTAATTCCGTGGCCGGGCGGTCGTACTCTCTGGCAATTTCAATGCCCAGCTCCGGGTGCCGGAACACAGCGTAGTCGTCGATCGAGACCCTGCAGTCCGCGGCGCAGAGCTCGCCGTTTTTCAGGAGGACCAGGGGGTTGATCTCGCAGGCCCGGGCCTCCCATTGTCTGGCCACTCCGTAAAGCGTGACGAGCGCCCCGGCGAGTTTGTCCGTAAGCCCGTCATGGATCCCGGTTCTCCCGACCAGGCTCCTGGCTTCCTCCAAGCTGAGTCCTTTGCGCACGTCCAGGTTCGCCCGGGCGACCTTGTCCGGGTATTCCTTGGCGATCTCCTCTATCCCGGTCCCGCCCTTGGAGGAGAAGATGACCACCGGGCATTTCTCGCTGTCGTTGATGATGACCCCGGCGTAGAACTCCCGCTCGATGTCCAGCCGCTCCTCGACAAGGACCTGCTCGACTTTGAAGCCCTTCATCACGAGACCCAAGATGGCCTTGGCCGCGTCCTCGGCCTCGACCGGGGTCTCGACCTTTTTGATCCCTCCCAGGGAAGCCCGTCCCGTGACCCAGGCCTGGGCCTTCACCACGCAGGGGGTCCCGAGGGACTCCGCGACCTTGCGGGCTTCCTCCGGGCTGGTGGCCGGTCCTCCCCGGGCGGTCTTGAGCCCCGCCTTCCTCAGCAGTTCCTTTCCCTGATACTCGTACAGCCTCGCCATGCGATCTCCTTCTAATTCCTTTATGAAAATGAAACCCTTAATCCGTAATAATTATACGGGATTTACCACTAAAAACTCAAGCTCGCCCTGGTGGGTGAGCTTGGCATTTTCTGGCTCCTCGGGGAGGACTCGAACCTCCAACCAGCCGGTTAACAGCCGGCTGCTCTACCATTGAGCTACCGAGGAACCTTGATCCGAATGCTGCTTGAGCCTATTGGGGAACCTTCTGGTCCTCCCTGGCCTTACGCGCCTCTTGTTCGCTCGCCTTTCCCTGGGCGATCTCCCGGCGGAGCCGGGCCGAGAGGATACCCTGGTCCTCGCGGTACTTGGCGATGGTCCGGCGGGCCAGATCGAAGCCCTCCGCCCGGAGCAGGTCCCCAATCTCCACGTCGGAGAGGGGATGCTTCTTGTCCTCATTGTCCACCAGGCGGGTGATCCGGTTCCGGATGCCCTCGTTGGAGACCTCGTTACCCCCCCCTATTTTCTCCACCCCCTGACTGGAGAAGAAGCTGCGCAGCTCGCACACCCCCTGGGGCGTCAGGCAGTATTTCCCCTGGACGATCCGGCTCACCGTGGATTCGTGCATCTGGATCTCGTCCGCGGCCTGGTGCATGGTCAGGGGCCGGAGGTGTTCCGGGCCGCGGTCAAAGAACTCTCGCTGGTAGTCCACGATGAACCGCATCAGGTGGAGCAGGGTGTCCCGGCGGTGCTGGATCATCCGGACCACCAGCCGGGCGGATTGCAGCTTTTTGTTCACGAATTCCCGTTCCGCCTTGGGCGCGCTTCCCCGCTTGCCCAGGATGCTGCGGTAGGAAGCGCTGACCCGCACCCGCGGGATGTGCCGGTCGTTCAGGCTGACGACGTAATCTCCGTCTATCCGTTCCACGATCAGGTCCGGAATCACGTAGGCAATCTGTTCGTTGGAGTAGCTTGCCCCGGGCTTTGGCTGGAGGTTGGCGATGTGGGCCAGGGCCTTCTGAACCCGGTCCATGGGCACGCCTAGGGCCTTGGTTAGGGTCTGGCTCCGCCGCTTTTGCATGTCCTCTAGGTGGCCGCGCACGATCTCGATTGCCACCTCGTCCTGCGGGTCTTCCCTCATGAGCTGGATGAGCAGGCATTCCTGAAGGTTCCGCGCCCCCACTCCCGCCGGTTCGAAGCCCTGGACGACCTTCAGGACCTCCAGGACCTTCTCCTCCGGGACCAGGAGTTTCTCGGCGACCTCCGAGGCGGAGCAGACCAGGTATCCGTTCTCGTCCAGATTGCCGATCAGGTAGGCCCCGATGGATTGAACCTCAGGGTCCGTGACCGTGAGGCGAAGCTGGGACAAGAGGAAATCCTCGATGCTCGCGGTCGTTTCCGGCACCGTCAGGTTGGTCTCCTCGGTCTCCTCCCTCTTGGTGTAGCCGCCGGTGTCCAGCCCATCCTGGAGAAAGTCCTCCCAGTTGATCCTCTCCTCGCCCAAAGTCCCCTCGGATTCCTCCGACGAAGAGGAACCCATCTCCTGGCTGCTGGCCGCGGGCTCGCTCTCCTCCTTGGCCTCCGGTTCCTCCTCCACCTCCTCCAGCATGGGGTTGACCTCCAACTCCTGCCGGACGAGCTGCTGCAGCTCCAGGGAGTTGAGCTGGAGCAGTTTGAGAAACTGTATCAGCTCGGGGGAGAGGATCTGGCGAAGTTCCGAACGCAGTCCGAGTTCCATGGATGAACCTACAGCTGAAACCGTTCTCCGAGGTAAATCTCCTTGGCCTTGGAATCGTTGGCTAACTCCTCCGCGGTGCCCGAGATTAGGATCTGGCCGTCGCACATGATGTAGGCCCGGTCCGTGATCTCCAGGGTTTCGCGGACGTTGTGGTCCGTGATCAGGACCCCCAGTCCCTTCTTCTTCAGGTCCAAGACGATGCTTTGGATGTCCCCTCGGGCGATGGGGTCGATCCCGGTGAAGGGCTCGTCCAGCAAAAGGAACGAAGGCTTGGTCACGAGCGCCCGGGTGATCTCCACCCTCCGGCGCTCCCCTCCGGAAAGGGTGTAGGCCCGGTTCTTGGCCAGGGGTGCCGTGTTCAGTTCGGCGAGAAGACCGTCCAGTCTCTTCCTCCGCTCCTCCTGGGTCAGGGGAAGCGTCTCCAGGATGGCCAGGATGTTCTCCTCCACGGTCAGCTTCCGGAAGATGGAGGGCTCCTGCGAGAGATAGCCGATCCCAAGCCTGGCCCGCTCGTACATCGGCTTGCGGGTGATCTCCGTCTCGTCCAGGGCGATGGTCCCCCCGTCCGGCTTGATCAGGCCTGTGATCATGTAGAACGTCGTGGTCTTGCCCGCGCCGTTCGGACCCAGGAGCCCGACGACCTCGCCCTCGTTGATCTCGATCGTGACCCCCCGGACGACCGGCTTCTTGCGATAGGCCTTATAGAGCGCCGAGGCCAGGAGCCGGCGTTTCTTCTGGGCCAGCTCAGGCGTGGAGGCGAGCGTTTGAGGCGCAGGGGCCGACCCGACGGTCATCTTTTTAACTTAAAATCCCACTGCGCCCGAGATCCGGGTGCTGTTTCCCAGGTCGTCGTCGCCCAGGAAGGCGTAGTCCAGGCGCACCTCCCGGAGGTGGAGCGACTTCAGGAAGCTGAAACGCTCCTCGGTGCCGATCACCCCGGCGCCGAAGCTGAACCGGCCCACATCGGTCCCGATCCTTGCGGCGACGACCTCGCGGAACAGGAACTCCGCGCCGTAGTGCATGTCCAGGGAGGCCCGGCCCATGGAATACTGGCTGGCCGTCTTCCGGTTTTCGTATCGCACGTCCCCGTCCATGGCCAGGGTCAGTTTCCCTTTGGCGAACGGGACGTCCGGTGAGATCGAACTTCCCAGCTTCAGGCAGGGCGAGATGATGTCCGTCGTGCCCGTGTTCCAGGCCACGAAGGTCGTGGTCGCATCCTCGAGGTTCGCACCCAAGGCCAAGATCGGCATCGGCTTGTAGATCACACCCAGATCCAGTCCCAGCCCGTAGGCGCTGTTCGAGCCCACGGTTTTGTAAATCCCTTTCGCGTTCACGCCCCAGAGCAAGCGATTCCCTTTTCTGCGGGCATAGGTCAGGTACCCCGCCCACTCCGCGTCGCTCATCATCCGGACCTTGGAAAGGTCCAGCCGTTCCCCGGGGTCCATGATCCCGTTCCCGTTCAGGTCGATCAAGGCATCGTTGGAGTACGGGACCTTGTCCACGCCCAGCCGCATCAGGGCCAGGCCCACCGTACCCTGCCGCCCCCGGAGCTTGACCGAGGGAAGGATGCCCGAGGCGTAGTCGTACTTCACCAGGTTCCCGAAGGTCTCGGAGTGCATGAAGCTGGCTTCGCGGCCGGTGGCTTGCGCGATCCCGGCCGGGTTCCAGTAGGCCGCGGTGGCGTCATCGGCCAGGCTCACGAAGGCTCCGCCCATGCCCAGGGCCCGCGCGCCCACGCCCAGGGCCATGAACTCGCCCGCGTACTTCGTCGCCCATCCGCCCGAGGCGGAAAGGCCCAGGAGGAGGAAGCTTACGACGAGGATCCGTTTCATCGCTTCCTTTCTAAACATAGGGTTGACATTTAAGTATACCCTCAGACCCAGAGAAAAGTCAAGGGGGATACAGGAAGAGGTGGAGGGCTGTTTTCTAAGTTTAGATGCTGATTTGGGTTCACGAGTTGCCGACAAAAAAGGGAACCTCTCTTGGAGATTCCCTCCTTTTCACTCTTCCCTCTACTCGCTACTCTCTACACCAACGTGAACTCCCACGCGCACCAGTGGGTCTCGGCCTTGGAGTCAGGGGGACAGGAGAGGCAGGTGGTCTGGATCCTCGGATCGATCGTCCGGGCGAACCCGGCGTACTCCACCAGGCCCACGGGCTTGCAGGGGAAGTCCGGCAGGCCCCTCTTCCTCCGGGCGTCCTGGACCCGGCAGGTTTTCATCCGGAACACGCAATGCTTTTCGCTTTGTTCGCTGACCTCCTGCTCGTTCAGGTGGGCGTAGAGCCGGTAACCCAGGACCTTGACCAAGGCCGGGATGCCCCCGCCGGGCTTCATCCCCAAGCGCTTCAGGATGCGCTCGGCCTCGAGGACCGTAAACTTCTCCCAGGCCGCCCGGTCGCAGGCGATGGCAGCCTCCATCCCGAACCGTTCCTCCACGGCCTGGAACCACAGCCCGTCGTGGGCCAGCCAATTCTTGGCCGCATCCCCTAACAATTCATATAGCATTTCTTTTGACAGGTTCTTGATCTCCTCCATATCTTCTCTCTTTATTCTTTGTCCTGTTGAGCGGAGCGAAATCCCGCATCGAAAATTCCAATTTACCGAAATGCCGTTGATCGGAACCGAACCCTGGCACTTCTTTCCGCCTCGACTCGGTATCTCTCTTTACTATATCACATCCCCGCCTTTTTGTCAAAGCCCAAAACTTCTCTCAGATGATGCGGAAAAAGACCGCCAAAGATAAAAGCCCTGAGGATCCCTCAGGGCTTTAGAGACCGTACCGATGTTTTCAGAGCGGCCTAACGGGCACACAGATGTCGCATTCGAATGTCCTGCCAGGCGGACATTCCTTTTCCCCGCTGGAGATGTACAGCTCGAAGCAGGGTCGATCGTCCGGTTGGTAGCCGCTGGACGGCAGCCAGGTCCGAAACAGGTCGTTCCAGGCCTTCCCGATGTCCCGGTCCGTGCCCTTGAATCGCGTGACGGCGTACTTTCCGCCCGGGATGTCCGTGAGGTTGACCCCAGGCTCGGGCTTGAATTCCGGCGGGACCTCCACGCAGGCGTCGTACCGACACTTCTCCGGCGGGGTGATGCTGGGATCGTCGTGGCTGATGCCCAGAGAGACGGCCCCCTTGGGCTGCAGGTCGCGAGCCTCGGCCCAGCGGTTGAACTTCTCCCAATGCCGCGACACCCCCGGGCCGTACGGCCCGAGGTGCCGCATGTAGGCCACGTGATAGGGCGGCAGTTCCTTGATCTCGACCTTCATGGCTTTCCTCCTTCTCTGGTGAGTGTGGAGTGACTTTACAGATCTATTATACTCACCAGGTAGAGTGACCGCTTTCCCTCCCTTGCGGTCTGTGTCACCAGGCTTGCGGAGCGTTTTGCCCCCCTTGCGGTCACCCTGGCGCCAATCGGTCGCGCTCATCCCGAAATGGACCCTGAAAGCCCGGGCAAACGCGGCGGAGGACGAGAACCCGCAGCCCAGAGCGATCTCGGTTACTGGATGGTAGGGGTTGCCCCGCAGCATCCCCGCAGCCCGCTCCAGGCGGATACGCCGGAGGTAATCCCCCAGGGTCTCTCCGACCAGGGCCGTGAAAATGCGGTGAAAATGATAGGGGGAAAAGCAGGTGACTTGAGCTAACTGCTCCAAGGTCAGCGCCTCGCCGAGATGGGCGTGGATGTGGTCCATCACCCGGTTGATCCGGGAGCGGTACTCGGCCTCCAGCTGTTGGGTGCGGTAATTCATGGGGCTTAAAATCCCCGATAGGATCTATCGGGGTTCTGGCGAACAGAACACGGGTTTAGGGTTATTGTTCTTTTCTATCCCCTTGCCCCCTCATCCCTAACCCCTGGGGGTTGGTCGGGGCGCCCGGATTCGAACCGGGGACCTCCTGCGCCCAAGGCAGGCGCGCTAAGCCGGGCTGCGCTACGCCCCGATGGGAAGGGCAAATCCTAAATTTTAGATCCGAATTTCGAAACGGGTTGACTTTAGGATTTCGAATTTCGGATTCTCTCTCCGGAGGGTTAAATCTCCATCCTCCCTTCCAAGGATCTCTTCAGCGTGACCTCGTCCGCCAGGTCCAGCGCGCTGCCCACCGGAAGGCCGCGGGCGATGCGAGTGACTTTGATCCCCTTCGGACGGATGAGCTTGGACAGGTACAGGGCCGTGGTCTCGCCCTCGGTGGTGGGGTTCGTGGCCACGATGATCTCCCGAACCTCGTTTCCCTTCAGCCGCTCCAGGAGTTCGCGGATGCGGAGCTGCTCGGGCCCGATGCCATCCAGGGGGGAAAGCGCCCCGCCCAGGACATGGTACCGGCCGTGGTACTCCCCGGTGCGCTCTAAGCTCAAGGCATCGCTCGGCTCCTCCACGACGCAGATCGTGCTCCGGTCCCGGCCATCCTGTTCGCAGATCGCGCAGCGATCCGGACGCTCGGTCAGGGTGAAACACACCGAGCAGAATCGGGTCTTCTCCTTGAGCTCTTCCACGGCCCGGGCGAGGGCCTTCGTTTCTTCCTTCGGGGCTTTGAGCAGGTGGAACGCGATCCGCTGGGCGCTCTTCCGTCCGATCCCGGGCAGCTTCATGAGCTCAGCGACCAGGCCGCTCAGGGCCTCGGAGTCGTAGGGGACGAGATCCATCGGTCAAAGGATCCCCGGAGGCAGCATCCCTTGGGTGACCTTGCCCATCTCCTCGGCGGCCATCTCCTGGGCCCGCTTCCGGGCCTCGTTGACTGCGGCCGCGACGAGCTCCTCGAGCATCGCCACCTCCTGGGGGTTCACAACCTCGGGGTCTATCTTGATCGTGAGGACGTTCCCCTGGCCGTCGCAGGTCACCGTGACCATGCCCCCCCCTGAGGAAACCTCCACGCTTCGGCTGGCCAGCTCCTCCTGGACCTTGGCCAGCTTGGCCTGCATGGCCTGGGCCTGCTTCATGATGTCCCCCAGCCCCTTCACCGGTCCTCCCCGTCAACGCTCATCGTAAATCGCCAACGCCTCCGTTAAACGATCTCCCCCTCAAAGGCCTGCAGGAGCCGGCGGACCGCCTCGGCATCCTCACCGGTGGCCAGCGGCGTGTGCGCCACCGTCTTTCCCTCCGCTGCGGAGGCGTCGCCCTCGGCTTTCGGCGCGGGGGGAGCCAGGGTGCAGCCGATGCGCAGGGAGGTGTTGAAGAATTCGGACAGGTTCTTCTCCACCGCGGCCCGGTGCTTGGATTCCACCTGCTCCTTGGAGAAAGCGTTGTTTTGGGGAAAGGCGATCTGGATCACGCCGCCCGTGTATCCTACGGGCCGGCCCGAGGCCAGGAAGCTTCCGGCCACCATGGCCTTCTTCTGCAGAGTGTCCACGGCCTCGTCCCAGCTTTTCTCGATCGCCGCGAGGTCCAGGCCTCCCTGCTTTCCTGGAGCGGGAGGAGGCTGGGGAGCTTCCGGATCGGGTTTGTATTCCCTGGGCTTGGTCCCCTCCCCGGCTGCTTTGGGGAGAGCGGTCCGGGGCCGCATCGGGATTCCCAGGCGCTCCAACCCCTCCATCACCTGGGACAGGGTCACGGAGTCGTCCAACCGGGCCAGACGCACCAGGGCCACCTCCAGGAGGGTGCGCGGCTGGGTGCTCCGCTTCACGTCCCGTCCGAGCTCGACCAGGATCCCGATCCTCCTCAGGAGGTCCTGAGCCGTCCCATCCTGCGGCGCGGATCCTCCCTCGGTGTTTTCCAATCCGGAGATCAGAAGGTCCTTGAGATATTCCGTGAACCCGGAGATGAACTCCTCCAGGTCCGCGCCCTGATCCAGGGCCTTCCCGGCGAGAATCAAAGCCTCCCTGCCCGCTCCCCGGTTCAGGTGCTCCAGGAGGTCGCGATAGGCCTCCTCGGGAAGCATCCCCAGAAGCTCGCGGGCCCGCTCCACGGTCAGGGTCCCATCCGTGGCCGCCCGGAGCTGGTCCAGGAGGCTCTCCGCGTCCCGGAGCGAGCCGTCGGACTTCCGGGCCAACAGGGCCAGGCAGTCCGGCTCGACCGCGATCTTCTCCTCGGCGGCGATTTTGGCCAGGCGCTCCACGGTCTCCTGGGGGGCGATCCTGCGGAAATCATAGCACTGACACCGGGAGAGGATGGTGGCCGGGACTTTGTGCGGCTCGGTCGTGGCGAACACGAAGACCACGTGCTGGGGCGGCTCCTCCAGGGTCTTGAGGAGCGCGTTGAAGGCCTGCTCCGTGAGCATGTGGACCTCGTCGATGATGTAGACCTTGTACCGTCCCCGGCTCGTGGCATAGCGCACGTTCTCCCGGAGCTCCCGGACCTGGTCTATCCCGCGGTTGGAGGCCCCGTCGATCTCCTGGACGTCGAGCGAGCGGCTGTCCGCGATCTCCACGCAGGAGGCGCACGTCCCGCAGGGGGTGGGGGTCGGCTTCTCGCTTTTCTCGCAGTTCAGGGCCTTGGCCAGAAGCCTCGCCGTGGTCGTCTTTCCGGTCCCCCGCGGCCCGGAGAAGAGGTAGGCGTGAGAGATCCGGCCCAGCCGCATGGCGTTCTGCAGGAGGGTGGTGACATGGGGCTGGCCCACCACGTCCTCGAACCGCTGCGGCCGATACTTCCTGGCCAGAACCTGGTATGTCATGATGTTAGATTTTGGATTGAAGATTGTGGGTTTTGAACTTCCGCATTCCGAATTTCAACCTCGGCGTTGAAAAAGCCGGCCGTGCACCCGGCCTCGTTCTTCCCTCCCGAAGGCCCCGCGGCATCAGGCTCCGACCAGGTATCCCGACAACAGACAAGGGATCCGCTTACGGCTGCTGCCTTCCGGCCCTGACCGGGTTCGCGGTCCTCGGCTCTGCCGGACCCGACCCTCAACGCCCGAACACCCCGGGGACACATCCGGGAAAGATGGGACCTCGGCGCGGGATTTCCACCCTGCGTGAAGCGGATTTCAGGCGACAGGGAACCGCTAACTCCCCGTGTAGCACGGCCGGTTCCACACTCAGGAAAGTAGTATATCAGAAGCGGGAGATAAAGTCAAGAGACCTTTTTCCCTAATACTCCCCCTCCCGCGCCTCGGAAGCAGAGAGTCGAGCGAGGAAGACAGCGAAGAAAACAATACGATTCGCTCTCCACCACCAGGACATGACGGGATAGACTGTAGACTGTGGACTGTAGACCGTAGACCGGGAAAAAATAGGCGGCCCATCGAGCCGTTTCGCTTTTTAACCAAACCAGATAAGAGCCCATTTTCCATTTTTTCGCGTAAGTGGGGCCGACTACGCTACGTTACGCGCCCTGAACGAAAAAGGCCCCGGAAGGGGGACCTCCGAAAGGCCTGCGAAATCCCAAGGGTTTCCGAGGTATTCACGCCATATTCACGCCGTATTCACGCGCTTAGCACCCGACCCCCTCAAAAAAAACCGAAGATTTTTTCGGGTCCTCCCCCATCCACAATATGCAGTAGCCCTCCCCAAAGCCCCCACAAACCAAAAAGGCGACCCAAAGGCCGCTCGGGGTTCGTTCGTTTGATAGGGTTCGAGGGTTAAGCCCTTTCCCGGGGTTGTCTATTCGCCTCCATCTTCTCAAGCCAACCCTTGGCCTTGAGACGGGTGAAGATCTCCTTGGCCTGAACCCCATACCATTCGCTTTCGCGGTCGTCGCCCATCTCTTTTAACCCCTGCCAGTAATAGTAGCAGGCTTTGCCTAATTCCAGCTCTTCCCGAATCTCCTTGAACAAGGCGATGGCCTCTTGAAACTCCTCCCGGGCAAGGTCTCTTTCCTGGCGCTTGACATGGAGGCGGGCCTGAAGACGATGGGCAAATCCTTTAAGGTCCCGGGAGTTCATTTCCTCGGCGGCCTGGCGAAGTTGGTCAATCTTCTCCTCGGCAAGCAAGAGCTCTTCGCGGTGTAAATACAGCGAAGCCAGGCCAGACAAAGCACGAGCCCAGAGATCTTTGACGCCGAGTTCCTGAGCCAAAATCTCTCCCTGTTTAAAAAACTCTTCGGACTTCTGATAGTCCCCCGACTCCAATAAGACATCGCTGAGGTTGTTCAGAGCCAGTGCTTCTCCCTGGCGGTCCCCGATCTCCCGGCGTATTTTTAAGGAGCGCTGGTAACAGTCCAAGGCCTGCTCATAATTCCCCAAATTCGAATGCATGATCCCCATGTTGTTCTGGCTCGCTGCCTCTCCCTGACGATCTCCGATTTCCCGAACGATCTTTACGGAACGCTGGTAATAGTCCTGGGCCCGCTCATACTCCCCGAGGTCACAATACGCCGCGCCGAGGTTGTTCAGGCTCGCTGCTTCTCCCAGGCGGTCCCCGATTTCGTGCCCGACCCTTTGGGAGCGCTGGTAATACTCCAGGGCCCGCTCATACTCCCCGAGGTCATGATGCACCACTCCGAGGTTGTTCAGGCTTCTGACCTCTCCCTGGCGGTCCCCGATCTCCTGGCTTATCTCTAAAGAGCGCTGGTAATAGTTCAAGGCCTGGCCCAACTCCCCAAGGGAATAATGCGTCAGGCCGATCTGATGCAGGGAGTTCCCTTCCCCCTTCAGGTCCTGATGGTGCCGGGAGACCTCCAGAGCCCCTTCTGCTGCCTCCCGCATCTCGGGAAACCGGCCCTGGAGATGAAAGACTCTGATTTTCCCAAAGAGGCATTTGAGGCGCAGGGTTCTTCGCAGTCCCACCTCTTTAGGCCTGTCGGCCAAGCCCAATCCCCGCTCCAGGTCGGCCAGGGCTTTATCCCCCTGCCCGAGGAGGGTGTTCACCTCGGCCCGGGAGCAGAGGATGCCGACCAGGCCTGGGGGGTTGAAGTATGTTGATGTCATGACACTCGCATTATACCAAAAAAGCTTGGGAGTGGACAAGGCCTTTAACAAATTGAAAAAGAGGCGCTTGGTCGTGCGCCCCTTCATCGATAACAAACCCAAAAGCAGCGGAGACAAGGGCGCGGCCAGCCCCGTGACCCCGGCACAGGAAACCGTCCGAACTTCCCTGCCCCCCCTTGACAACAGCTTGCCGTTCTGGTATAGTAAGACCTCAACAAGGCGGCCAAAACAGGAGTCGTGGAAACCTGGTTTAGGAGGAAGCCTTAGAATGATTCAGACGCTGGAAGAAGCCCCGGAAACGGGGCGGGTGAAGATTAACTATAATCACCCTTTCCCCAGCGTCCTTTTCTTTGCCCTCAGCGACTCGGCGTCGTGTGCAGTAACAAGTTAAACTAACCAAACAACCAAGAGGGAGCGGGGCGAAGCCCCGCCCCCGGAAGAAAAGGAGGAATAAATGTTGAGTCTTCAAATAATCTCTATCATTGTCAACATCTTAACCATGCTTGTTTTAATTTTTTATGCTTTAGAGACAAAGAGAATGGCTGTGTAAAAAAATAATACAAACGAGAGTGCGGGCCGAAACCCCACCCCAGAAACAGCATCCCAAATGACACGCATCCCATTCATTGAAATCCTATGCAACTCTTAGCCTTCGCTGCAATCGTAACGGCATTAATACTTGGAATCAAAGAAAGCAGAGGGGTATTTAGACTAATCTTCATCATAGCTTTAATATGTTCGATAAGTTCTTCTTTAATAAAAGGCTACGTGGGATTCTGGATGTTTATTTCTTCTGGAATCATAGCAGTTCTATGTACTCCATGGTTAATATATCTGGGATATAATTTCTTCGGAAGACGATAACAAATCGGGAGAGATATGAACAAAAAAGAATTGATCAACCAATATAAACAAACCATTCAGCCCATGGGAATTTATCAAATAAAGAACAAGAAAAACGGCAAGATATTTATCGGAAGCTCAAAGGACTTACGGGGAATCATGAACAGAGATAGATTTCAACTGAAGAACGGCCTTCATACCAATACAGAAATGCAAAAGGATTACAATGAAATCGGAGGAGAATGGTTCTCTTTCGATATTTTAGACTATTTAAAGCCCAAAGACGATTTGAATTATGATTACAGTGATGAATTAAAACTACTCGAAGCAATGTGGCTGGAAAAGCTCCAACCCTATGATGAAAAAGGATATAACACCACACCAGAGGGGCGCCCGAAGCCCTCCCCCAAAAGGGAAAAACAGAAAGGATAGGGTAAACTAATGATATTAACCTCGCTGAACCGCTTCCGGGACCTCGGGCTTCTGATCCTCCGGATCGGCCTGGGCGCCATGTTCATCTACCACGGCCTGCCCAAGCTCCTGGCCGGGCCGGAATTCTGGGCCAAGATCGGGCCCGCCACCGGGTTCCTGGGCATCCACTTCCTCCCCGTGTTCTGGGGCTTCATGTCCGCGGCCGCGGAAGGCATCGGGGGCCTTCTGCTCCTCCTGGGCCTGCTATCCCGGCCCGCCTGCCTGCTCCTGTTCATCAACATGGCCGTGGCCACCTCGTTCCACTTCGGCAGGGGGGACGGCCTAGCCATCGCCTCCCATGCCATCGAGGACGGAATCGTGTTCCTGAGCCTCGTCCTCATCGGCCCGGGAAGATACAGCCTGGATGAGGGACTCAGACCCGAAAAGAAACTTCAACCATAGTCCATAAGCTTAACTGCGACTGTAGACTGTGGACCCTGAAACAAGTTCAGGGCAGGCTTGTAGACCGTAGACTCAAAGCCAAGGATATACTGATGAAACACCTTTCCGTATTCGTCCTCGCCATCCTCTTCTTCACCCTGCCCGCCTTCGCCCAGCAGAAGTGGACGAGGATATACGGAGGGGATAGCTTAGATTCCGGCTCCTCTGTCGAACAGACGTCGGATGGGGGCTATATCATCACAGGATACACGGAATCCTTCGGGGCAGGCCCCTCTGATGTCTGGCTTATTAAGACCAATTCTTCCGGAGATACCCTCTGGACAAGGATGTATGGAGGGACGGGCGTGGATATCGGCAACTCTGTCCGGCAGACGTCGGATGGGGGTTACATCATCGCAGGATCTACATCTTCCTTCGGGGTAAGCTACTATGATGTCTACCTCATCAAGACTAATGCTTCCGGGGATACTCTCTGGACAAGGACCTTTGGAGGGACGAACGACGATGAGGGTTTCTCAGTCCAGCAGACCTCGGATGGGGGCTACATCATCGCAGGGGAGACTTCCTCCTTCGGGGCAGGCGGCTATGATGTCTGGCTCATCAAGACCAATGCTTCCGGAGATACCCTCTGGACAAAGACCTACGGAGGGCCGAGCTACGAGTGGGGCAACTCCATCCAACAGACCTTGGACGGAGGCTACATCGTCACGGGATACACCCTCTCCTTCGGAGCAGGAAATGGTGATGTTTGGCTCATCAAGACCAATGCCTCCGGAGATACCCTCTGGACAAAGACCTACGGAGAGACGGGCACCGACTTGGGCAACTCCGTTCGGCAGACTCAGGATGGGGGTTACATCATCGCGGGAAAAACCTCTTCTTTCGGGAACGGCGACCAAGTCTACCTCATCAAGGCCGACTCCTCCGGGGACACCCTCTGGTCAAAGACCTACGGGGGAGCGCTCGAGGATGTTGGCTATTCTGTCCAGCAGACCACGGACGGCGGCTACATCATAGCGGGAAAAACTTTTTCCTTTGGCGCAGGGTACGACGATGTCTACCTCATCAAGACCAATACCTACGGGGACACTCTCTGGACCAGAACCTACGGCGGGACGATTAGCGACGGGGCGCAATCTGTCCAGCAGACCGCGGATGGCGGCTACATCATCGGGGGATATGCTTGGTCTTTCGGACACAGCGGTCAGGTCTATCTCATCAAGACGGATGGGAACGGGAATGTAGGAATTGAAGAGCAGTCAGAAGTAAGATGTAAGAAGTTAGAAGGCAGAATAACTACACAACCGAATCCGTTCACATCATTCGCCACGATTCCCGGGCATGAGGGGGAGCGGTTCGCTCTCTACGAAATCACCGGGAGGAGGGTTGGAACCTACTCAGGGAACCGCATCGGAGAGGGCCTCTCCCCCGGCGTCTACTTCCTCCGTTCTTCGAATAACAAAGATAAGTCCCTGCGGATCGTGAAGGTGAAATAAGCCGAGAAGGAGGTCTTTATGAAACGGCTCAGCGCGGTACTTTGCATTCTTCTCCTCGTCACCTTTGCCCATGCCCAGCAGACGTGGCAGAGGACCTACGGGGGGACGGGCGACGATCAGGGTAACTCCGTCCAGCAGACCTCGGACGGGGGATACATCGTCACTGGAACCACTTACTCTTTTGGGGCAGGCAACGGGGATGTCTGGCTCATCAAGACCGACGCTTCTGGCGATACCCTTTGGACCAGGACCTACGGAGGGATACAATATGATTACGGCTACTCCGTCCAGCAGACCTCGGACGGGGGCTATGTCATCGCAGGAAATACAGCCTCTTACGGTGGAGGCTATGATGATTTTTATCTCATCAAGACCAATGTTTCCGGAGATACCATCTGGACCAGGACTTACGGCTTCGGGAGGGCGTTCAGCAGTTCGGCCTTCTCCGCCCAGCAGACTCAGGATGGGGGTTATATAGTTGCAGGAAGGTTAGGCAATGATGTCTACCTCGTCAAGACCAATGCCTCCGGCGATACTCTCTGGACTAAAACTTACGGAGGGACGGGCGATGATGCGGGTTACTCCGTACAGCAGACCCAGGATGGGGGCTACATCGTCGCAGGGCGGACTAACTCCTACGGGCCAGACGGTGTCTACGTCATCAAGACCGATGCCTCCGGGGACACTCTCTGGACCCGGACTTACGGGGGGACGGTCAGCAGTGCGGGCTATTCCGTCCGGCAGACCGCGGACGGGGGCTACATCATCGCAGGAGAGATCGACCCCCACGGGGGAGGCTCCTATGATGTCTACCTCATCAAGACGAATGCTTCCGGAGATACCCTTTGGACCCGAACCTACGGGGGGACGGTTGGCGAGGGCGGCCGCTTCGCCCAGCAAACCCCGGACGGGGGCTACATCGTCGCAGGAGGGACCAGCTCCTTCGGGGCCGGCGGCTGGGATGTCTGGCTCATCAAGACGAACGCCTCCGGGGACACTCTCTGGGCCCGGACCTACGGAGGGACGGGAACCGATATAGCCTTCTCCGCCCAGCAGACCACGGATGGGGGTTACATCATCGCGGGAGAGACTGGCTCCTTCGGGGCCGGCCAATATGATGTCTACCTCATCAAGACGGATGGGAACGGGAATGTGGGAATTGAAGAGCAGTCAGAAGTAAGATGTAAGAATGACCCGGCCCCCTAGAACTGGTCCAGGTAGTGTGTTACAATTTTAGCCTGGATCGAGATGGGGAAACCCCTTTCTGGGAGGTCAGAGATGGCGCAGAAGCAGTACCGTCCCGAAGAGATCATCGG
>Ga0315279_10000180_pt1 | contig 137340 bp, 194 predicted proteins | sample YL17G06_20_MG_FD_203694 | JGI IMG/M metagenome (GOLD analysis project Ga0315279, IMG submission 203694) | Sediment microbial communities from Yellowstone Lake, YNP, Wyoming, USA - YL17G06_20 | ecosystem: Environmental > Aquatic > Freshwater > Lake > Sediment | place: USA: Wyoming | collected... | reverse complement strand
TGTATTTCAGAACTGTTTCGGAAGATGCCCATGTAGTCATCAAATGGGCAACGTTTAAAGGTTTCGGCGGCCATTCATCCCCTGATTCAAATCAGGGGCTTTCTGGCACTAATTTGGTAAGCCCACAAACAAAGACGCCCCCGAAAAGTCTTTAAGAATTAAGACAAATCCTTTTTTTGTATCTCTACTGTCAGTACTGTGGAAGACCGATGGTGCAGAAGACTCCTGCTTTAACATAATCGCTGTTGAACATCTGCGGCATCCAATATCTTGCGCAATTTTTCGTCAACGTAACGAAAACCTTGAAAACCTTTGTAGGGCACGGGCGCTTTAAGCCAAATCCACTCCCGTTGTAGCAGGTGCGTGCCGGACCACCATCGCTCATGCGCATCATCCCACATCTCACCAACCTCTATCTTAAAGATGACTCCGTAGCCTCGTATTGCCCCATTATCCACATAGTAAACTCTGTCACCTACGCTTGCTTTAATCTTGCCTCTAAACGATCTGAACCAGAACGCGTTAGGGTCGTCCGTAACTGCCTCGCCTTCAAGCCTAGCTGTTTCATGCTCTGACTTGGGCGTGGTCACGATAACATCCATTTCGTTCACGACAGACTATTGAGTTAGGCAGAATATTAATATGCCTGTGGAGGGATCCATGTGACACGGCAGGTCAGATGATGATGCAAAAAGCAGTCCTGTTGGGACTTGTCTTCGTATTTCTTTCTGTTTGTCTCACACCGAATGGGGAAGCTAGCGTTGTCCGTTGGCCCACCCTGACGCTGCTGTACCACATCGATAGTGAATGTTACCGGGGAAACGGCTTCCTCATTTTTGTTGCTCCGATACTGGATGCCATGACTGCCTGGGAGACGTGGGTGCCTCGCCTGAACTTTGTTGCTGTCGGAATGAACGAGAGTGTTCAGTTTACGTGTTACTGGGCATGGTCGATGTCGTCAGGTTCGTTCGCTGATACCCTGCTGGTGTGGAACATTCCCGGTAACTTCACGCACGCGCAGGTTCGCCTCTCGCTGGACTCGATGAGCCCGAGACACGGTTTGACGGGAGGAAAGAATGTTGTGATACACGAGTTGGGGCACATCATGGGATTAAGTGATGAAGACTGGTCGACTGTGAGGCTACCCTGCACTGTCACCACCAGTACAACAGTTCAGGAGACTGGTCGTGCGTTGCGAATACGCAAAGATATCATGGAGTACGCGAACGCGACTTGCTTTCTGGACAGCTGGAGAATCGCGGGCCCAACAACCAAAATGCTAAAGACGATTGAACTGATCTACCCGGAAACAAAAATAAGTGCAACCAATGCTTCTGAGAGACTACCGGAAGACACCGTGTTGACTGCTTGGAAGAGAACCCCCTCAGTGATAAAAGACGTCATATGGATGACCGGGATGACGCTCAACTATGTGGACTGGTTCTGCTCGACCTACCAGTGCAGTACCTCCCACTAGTTTTGCATTTAAGGCTATCCATCGCATCTTCCAATGATTGGGACATGTTTGCCGCACTTCAGGCAGTTGTTGTCTCTGTCGAGGTGCCAGCTGGTTATGCTGAAATCAAGCCGTTCAATAACAACTTGACCACAGTGTGCACAGTACGTGTTCTCCAGCGGGTGCCCTGGAACGTTTCCAATGTAGACGTACTGTAGGCCTTCGTCCCTTGCGATCTTGTGGTGTCTCTCAAGCGTTTCGATGGGTGTAGGTGGGAGATGACTTAGTTTGAAAGTGGGGTGAAAGCGAATAAAATGCACGGGCGTTTCAGGGCCAAGGCGGTCATGGATCCATCGTGAAAGCTCTCGGACCTCCTGAAGGTTGTCCCCGATCGTTGGCACGATGAGGTCCGTGATCTCTATGTGAATCCCCGTCTTCTTCAGCTCTAAGAGTGTGTTGTAAATTGGTTCTGCGTTGGGGATGCCGACGTTGCGGCGTAGAAAAATGGTTTCGCCGCTACCCTTAAAATCCACGGTTATCGCATCAAGAAACTCCCCCATCACCTTCACCGCTTTAGGTGTGCCGTACCCGTTCGAGACAAACACGTTGTGAAGGCCCCTGCGCCGTGCAGCAACACCCACATCGTGAGCGAACTCAAGGAAGATTAGGGGTTCATTGTATGTGTACGCTATGCTCCGGCACTCTTGTTGCTCAGCCATGCGAACAACCTGCTCAGGGGTTGTGTCTGTGCCTTCTACAACCCTCCGCTGACTCGTGCCATAGTTGCAGCAGTATGCACAGCTCCAGTTACAGCCCGTGGTTGATATGGAGAAGACCTTCGTGCCTGGGAAGTAGTGCGAGAGAGGTTTCTTCTCGATCGGGTCCACGTTAGCGGCCGCAATCTTTCCATAGGCTAGGAGAAACAGCTTTCCACCAAGGTTCTGACGAATTCCACAAAAACCGATGCTGCCTAATGGAATGTTACAGTACCTAGCACACGCGGTGCACTTCACTCGCCCATCTAGGCGCGGCTCGTAGAGTGTAGCTTCTTTACCTTGCACTTTTGCTATGGCGTCAGCGTCAATCGTGAAACTCAATCCTCACCCTGAATCTTAATCCCGCGTACGGATTAACAACGCGCTCCTTTTTTTCTCCAGGGGGACGAATCACGTGTCTTGCCGTTTGATTAAGCATCTTTTTGCACCAGGCAATCCACATTCGGTAGAATTCGTTGGTCACATCACTCTGCCACAATTCCATCTGAGGAGAACTCCATGCCACAAAATGCGCAGGATCCTTCCAGTCTCGCGTCTCTATCCGGTCATTTAGGGTGACCTCACAGGCCATGACGGAATGATACATAAAGTCAGGCAATGCGCGAACGTGCATTTCCTGACAATACGCCTCAACCATCTTTTTAGGTAGATGACGTGGGGGAAAACTGTGGCTTAGTAAATCGTATAGTTCTGTAGTACTCATCCAGTCATGGCAAACATCAACATGCAGGAACGGATAACTGCCACAGTCAGGCCTGTTTGCTTCGGCAAGAAACTGCCGCTTGGGCGGATACTTCTCTATGACTAACCTGCCCTCTTCAATCACACTTGGATGAGCATTCTGGGAACTCAAGGCCTTTCACAGCTAGCAGATGGTTTCTCTCTGCTTAATAAGTTTGCGGTTCAGAATCTGGAGGCGGCAAATGTCGTGTCGAACGGTTGATCATGTCCGGATACTTTGCAGTGATGATGGGAACCTTCTGAAAGGCCGGCAGTTTCCGCAGCTCCTCAATGGCATTAAGCGCCTCTGGAGTGTTTTCTCCTTCCGGTTCGTCTCCAAGAAGCTCATTGATCTCTTGAGTCTTACTCATCAACACTTCAGCAACCTTCTCGTCAAGCGTGCCCTCAGCAACAAGATAGTATGCCAAGACCTGATTCTCTTGACCTATCCTGTGACTGCGCCCCTCAGCCTGGCGATGCCAAGCAGGGGTCCAGTCGAGCTCAGCGAAGACCACTACAGAGCCGGCGGTTAGGGTTATTCCCAAGCTTCCCGCCCGAATGCCGGACAGGAGCAGGCGGGACTTGCCACCTTGAAACCTCTGTATCTCGTTGTCTCTCTCCGTGTCAGTTTGACCTCCCACAATGATACATGGATCCCACTCTTTGAGGTACCGCACTAGCGCGTCGCGCACAAGAAGGTGATGGAAGTACACTATTATTGGTTGCTCCGACTCTAAACATGCTCGAACCCACTTTACGACGTACGGTATTTTGCATATTGCAGCAACCTGTCGTTCCTGTGTGACAACGTGCTGCTTGAACGCAGTCCTCTCAAACTCCGTTTTAGCGAACTCTAACTTCTGATCCAGTGTTTCAAGAATTGACGTCACCTCTGCCTTGTAGAGGTCTAGGTCTGCGTCAATGTATTCCTTCACCCGCAGCAATGGGGGTAGTTCGGACATCACTTCAAATTTGCGCCGTCTCAGCAGAAACTCTTGCCGCAGAAGCTCATAGAGCCCCTTTGGGTTTCGAGCGTGAATTTTACCAAAAAGAATACCGCAGTGCTGCGCCACAAACTCGTGATATGTCCCAAGCAGGCCGGGACGAAGGAGATTCGTGATCGCCCACAGCTCTGCCCCGTTGTTATGGATTGGAGTGCCTGACAGGCCAATCACGTGCACTATGTGTTTTCCACCGAGAAGTTCTAGAGCTGCACGGTACCTGAGCGTTTGAGTGTTTCTGAGCGCTTGAATTTCATCAAATATTACCGTTCGAACTTTGTCTCGAACGTCCTCCACCCTTTTTGCGAGCAAGTCATAATTGGTCAGGTAGATGTTAGCGGACGGGAGCGGCGCACGTTTTCCTGAACGTATCACTTTAACGGTTGCTGATTTTCCGCTAACCCGCAGGAACTTGATGATTTCTCGTTCCCAATGCTTCAGGGTTACGAGCGGCGCCACAATGTACACTGGCAGAGCATCCTTCGCCGTTGCCAGGTAAGCCAAGGCCTGAACACCTTTTCCCAAACCCATCTCATCAGCGAGAAGAGCGTGCCCCCCCGTCTTCATCAAGAAGTCAAGCCCAAGCTTCTGAAAATCTCTGAGTTTACCAATAAACTGCCGGCTCGGCGTTACTGGCACAAGCGCCTCAAGGGTCTCGCGCCGCTGGCACCCCACATGCACCTCTTTCACTCGCCTGTTCCAGTACCTCTTTGCGTTTTTGTTGATGGAGAGAGGAAAACGCATCATCAGCCATTCAATAGTTTCCACGTTCGAGAGTGTGTCTGACAGAGCACACTGGTCACTTCGCAGCGTGTAAGCCTCCGGAATCAACCTGTTGAGAAACATGACGGGAAGGGATCCTGTAACGCACCAGCGGGGCTCCCGCTCGGTTCCCTGAAGTGAAAGCTCACCAAAGAGTCTCATGAGATCATCGGTGCCTTCTTTTCTAGCTCGAACAATGCCACCGGAATCTGCGTCTTAGTCATTTTAAAGACACGCTTAAACGGTGCTGTGGCACGCCAACAAACCATGACCAATCCGCTGCAGACCTGTGAGTAACGGTCCAACTGGGGAAAGCACGCCATTGTTGCTACACGCTTCAACTCCAAAACAACGTTTCCCTCATCAAGAGAAACCGCTAAATCCAAGTGCCCAACCCTGCTACTCTTCTGACGTTTCATCACATACCCTTCTCGAGCAAGCCACTCACTCACCAGATTCTCAAGTTCTCTCTCTGAGCGCGGCATCCTTCGTAACGAGAAGTGAGAAAGCGTTTGACAAAGACCAGACATGTTACTCATATCATGAATACTCCTGCACGGGTTCTTGATGCTCACACTTGCCTGCTTCATACTCACACCTTACACTTATATACCATTCCTCATAAAAGAGAGTTAGGGAAGAAACATTGAGCACCAGCACTGCAACAGCAATAGAGATGGAACGTTCCTGTATGGACTGCGGAAAAACATTCACCGCGAGGGTTGACCGAAAAACCAAGAAAATACTGGAAGGCATCTATTGGGGTAACATCCCGTACGTGAACAGAAGCTGGTCTCAGTGGATTCCTCCCGAGAAACGACAACCGGTATCTCGATGGGCGCGCTTTTGGGGAAGATTCATCTGGTGGATTGAGGATGACCCTGCCTTCAAGTGCCTTCACCCCTTATGGAAGCGCCCGCTGCTCATACTGCAGGACAGCATCACAGAACACATTCACAAGAAGGAACAGGTTGAAATGTGGACCTGCCCCTCCTGCGCCCTAAAATTAGACCTGTGACTTCCCACGACTGAAGCACGTGGGTTTCTTCCAAGCGCCTAACGTTCGAGACCTGCCTCCGTTATGACAGCCCACATGCTTCTCACCACCCTTCTTCCATCTTGAGCGGTAACCAGAGGTTGGGAACTTAAGATTGCACTATCAATGAAGCGCCTGATCATATAAAAGAACGTTTTAGAACACTGTGTCATGGGAAGCACCGAGTGACACTTTTTTCCATAGATCATCAATCTTTGCATCCAGTTGACGATAGTATTGGTCTCCGCCCCAGAGAAGGGCACGAACCTCTTCAATATTCAAATCTGGCCTCCATTGCTTGTACGCTTGTAGAGTTCGAGTGATTATCATGCCCCGTGCGTTGAACCTGTCCGTGGACAAGCGCTTAACCCCCGCTTTCGCCAACTGGTTTAGCCCCTGTTGGAGGTTCTCCTCTGTCACGTAGGGCAGCATGGGCGCAATGAAGACCCACGTGTCTATTCCTTTCGAATTCAGCGTCCTCAAGGCCTCTATCCTATCTTGGACGGAAGACGCGAGAGGCTCAAATATTCTCTGCGCTGAGTCATCAAACGTTGTTATCGTGAACCCCACATCAAGACGAGACTTCATGCGCTCAAGTAAATCCAAGTCGCGAAGGACGAGAGCATTTTTCGTCAGGATCGAGACGGCAAACTTGCTATACGGCAAGATAAGCTTGATGATTCCTCTAGTTAGCTGGTACTTACGCTCAAGCGGTTGATACGGGTCGCACACGCTGCTCAACCAAACGGTGCCGCCCTCACGACGCGGAAGCTCTCGCTGCAAAACATCAAGAATGTTGACTTTGACATCAACAAAGCTGCCCCAAGCATCTTGAAGGTGTCCAGTGAAGCGCCGCATAAAGTTCGCGTAGCAGTACACACAACTATGTTGACAGCCCGTGTAGGGATTGATCGTGTAGTCATAAACAGTGATCCCTGTCTTCGATAGGGCGGTCTTGCAAATTTTCTCCGTAACCTTGAACCCACGCAAATCTGATGACGACATTGCACCATATACTACCCCCTTTCATATTTAATTCTACCACTACAGAAATGATACAGTGCCACTAACAGAGGCGGAAGCCCGTGAGATGTCCCTGTTTACCGGCTAGAAAGCTTTATATCGTTGGGCAGCAGTGACCTAGTTGGTGACATGGTCAGTCATGTTGGCCTCCCACAACTTACGGCGGCGTCAACTGGACGATGCGGGCGTTGCGCCCCTGAATGAACTGTTGACCTCCAGTTGCGGGAAAAGTCGTGAAGGCCCGAACAAAACGTGGGGTTCGATGAACTTCATGGGACGATTGGGTCCAATGTTGGTTTGTAGTCACCTGTCAATTTCCAGTCCGTTTCACATTTTGTGATCGGCGATACCCAAATCCAACGTATCGTCCTAACACCGCTTGATCCTGGCGGACCCAACTGCTATCGGGATAAGACTAAGCCATGCGAGTTGTGCGCCCTCAAGCTGTTGAGGGAGCAGCACACGGCTCAGCATCATGTGACTAACTTGCCCTTGAGACAGAAACATCCTCGGGAAACTGAGGCTAATGTCTGATAGATGGAGAGACCTGGAATGGTTCTTCATCCAAAAGAAACCGAGGACATGCTTCTCAGTTTCGCTCAAGGATAGGGTCGCATCCGATCAGGTTGATGGTGAGGTAATGGCTCACCATGCCTATAACCGGTACGGGCCATGAGAGTGGTAGCCCGGAGATGGGCACTGAGATAAGGGCCCAGGCTCTACGGAGCGCAGCAGGCGCGAAAACTCCGCAATGCGCGAAAGCGCGACGGGGTTATCCCGAGTGCCGCCCGCTGAGGGCGGCTTTTGCCTGGTTTAACCAGCCGAGTGAATAAGGGGAGGGCAAGTCTGGTGTCAGCCGCCGCGGTAATACCAGCTCCTCGAGTGGTTGGGACGATTATTGGGTCTAAAGCGTCCGTAGCCGGCCGGAAAAGTTTTCCGTTAAATCCAACGATCCAATCGTTGGGCCGCGGGAAATACTCTCTGGCTAGGGGGCGGGGGAAGTCGGCGGTACTCTCGGGGTAGGGGCGAAATCCTATAATCCCGAGAGGACCACCAGTGGCGAAGGCAGCCGACTAAAACGCGCCCGACGGTGAGGGACGAAAGCTAGGGGAGCAAATGGGATTAGATACGAGGAACCTGGAGAGCAACGTTTCTCTGGTTTCCCCGCTAAAGACCCCAGTAGTCCTAGCCGTAAACGATGCAGGCTAGATGTTGGAACGGTCCTGAACCGTTCCAGTGTCGCAGGGAAGCCATTAAGCCTGCCACCTGGGAAGTACGGTCGCAAGGCTGAAATGACAGAAAAAAATTCTGTCACAGCACACTTAAAGGAATTGGCGGGGGAGCACCACAAGGGGTGAAGCTTGCGGTTTAATTGGAGTCAACACCGGGAATCTTACCAGGAGCGACAGCGGAATGAAGGTCAGATTAAAGGTCTTACCGGACTAGCTGAGAGGAGGTGCATGGCCGTCGTCAGTTCGTGCCGTGAGGTGTTCTCTTAAGTGAGCCAAACGAGCGAGACCCGTGCCTCTAATTGCTACCGTGATCGCTTGATCACAAGCACTATAGGGGGACCGCCAACACTCAAGTTGGAGGAAGGAACGGGCCACGGCAGGTCAGTATGCCCCAGATCTCCTGGGCCACACGCGAGCTGCAATGGATGGTACAATGGGCTCCGACCCTGAAAGGGGAAGGCAATCCTCAAAACCATCCTCAGTATGGATCGAGGGCTGTAACCCGCCCTCGTGAAAATGGAATCCCTAGTAATCGCGTGTCATCATCGCGCGGTGAATACGTCCCTGCTCCTTGCACACACCGCCCGTCGCTCCATCCGAGTTTGCTTTTGGTGAGGCACGGTCAATCTTGGTCGCGTCGAATCTAAGGTAGACAAGGAGGGAGAAGTCGTAACAAGGTGGCCGTAGGAGAACCTGCGGCCGGATCACCTCCTTAGAAACGATGAGACGGACTGGAAGACAAAAGGTGACTACAAACCAAATCATGACTGCCCAAGTTTCACCTTTTCTAATGACTACGAGTGAAACAGAAATTTTGCCCCTTCTTTTAATAGCTCGCTAAACAGGTATATTACCAAAGTTGAAGCCTGTCAAAGGCATCTCAACAATGGATCCCTGACCCAAGCCCCAAAAGAAGGGGCATTTTTAGCATTAGTGTGCTTGCTAACCAACCAACTCTTACTCAAGATCCGAAACCAGACTCATCTAGGCAACTAGGAGTTGACGGATCTTGAAAAGTAGAAAGTTAATGCAACCACAAAAATGCTGATCAAACTAGAAGAGCACGGTCACGCCAAGAAAAAGCATCCACCCGGCTATACAGCTGAGGGTAATGAAGGGCATGGCAGGATAGAAGCGATCGGCTTTCCCAAACATCAGCAGCATGAGCAGACTAATTGCAACGAAGGGAGGAATAATCATGGCCGCCCAGAGACCATACGCTTTCAACATCACTGAAGCGAAGAGAAGCGAAAAACCCATGTCACCCCCACCCAGCACGGCAACATCACCGAGTTTTGAACCCCTAGGCATGGCCTTGAACAATGACCCTACAGAGGTTGATGTGTCAGGAAGCATCAGGCCCGCAAAAACGTTAGCATCACTCTGGAAATCAGCCATTTTGATCATGTGCTTGCTACCCCAAACAGCACACATGTCGTACACAGATACTATGCCGAGAAGAAGCAGCACGTTCCACACTGTAAGGACCGGAAACAGAACAACAGCCAGCCCTCCATACATGAACAGTTCTGTGGCATTGTGAACCACAAAATTAGGTCGGAACACTTTCCAAAACGCAAGCGCAATACCAACAGCACTCGCGATCCACTCCGGCATACCAAACTGCAAAACTACTCGCCCAAACGCGATGGTCAAGCAGATAGCGGCTATGACGAAGAACAGTCCCCTCCAGAGCAGAACCCCTTTCAACCGCCTCAACACCAGAACCAGGCCGGTTCCAAGAAGCAAGGCAACAACAATGAAAGGAAAGACCATGCCCTCACTCAATGGAGGACGCTCGAGCTGTACTCCTGCCACGGATGGGAGAGGATACACGGTAAAGTTGCCCGGTTGTTGTGCACCACTTTTTGACGTACTGACTGAAGATTGAAAGGCAGCTGTCTGCTGCAAGAGCCCACCCTGAATGTAGCCTCCAACAATGAAAAGCCCAACATACTGAGTGACCAAGAACAAAATCAGCAGAAACAAGACAACGGATGAAGCATACTTCACGTTGATACTGTCCCCTCGAGGTGTCCTCCTGTAAGGAGACGTGCCCATTTAAACTTGATCGCAGCCGTAAGGTTTATTTCTTAACAGCGACTAGTAGGTAGGTGGCGAGCCGGTGGGCAACTTCCGAGCTTCGGCTTGAGGAAACTCCACCCACAGGACGGCAACGTGACGCTGTGAGGCGTCGGGCGAGAGCCCGGACGAGGACACAGAAAGAAAACCAGCACCAATCGATGGCAATGAGGCGGTGAACGTTGAGAAGGTTGGTGACATGGGTGAAAGAGTCTGTCCACGCTGTGAAAGGGATAATAGGCACCGATGATCGCCGTCAAAGGTGCGGGTATCCCGATCAGACAAATGTTGCCTAAAACAGAAGGTGGGTTATGGCCGGCACGCCTAACATTCACGCCTGAACCTGAAAGACAACACTTAACTGAAACGAATGGAAGGTGATTGAGTATGAAATATGAACGGCTCGCAGAAGTCTTTGAGGAAATCGAGTCCACCTCAAAAAGGCTAGAGATGACAGCCCTTCTAGTCACACTGATCAAAGAAACCCCCGTGGACATCATAGACCAAGTCGTATACTTGATGCAAGGGAAACTCTACCCTGACTACGTGGGCATCGAGTTGGGGATAGCGGAGAAACTTGTTGCAAAAGCAATAGCGTTTGTGTCCGGGCTAACAGAAACTCAGATTGAAACCGTGTACAAACAAAACGGAGACCTAGGACTGGCCGCGCAAGAGATTCTAAAGAAAAGAGCACAAACCACTCTGATGACAAAGAGCCTCACAGTAAAGACCGTGTACGAAACGTTCGACAAGATAGCTCGCGCAACGGGCAAAGGATCCATTGACATAAAGGTCAAACTCCTTTCAAGCCTCCTGAGCGACGCAACCCCTAAGGAAGCAAAATTCGTCACCAGAATGGCACTCGGTAAACTCAGAGTGGGAATAGCAGACATGACCCTCCTCGACGCACTCGCCACCGCGTACGCTGGAAGCAAAGAGTTCAGAGAACCTTTCGAGCAAGCCTACAACCACTCATCCGACCTCGGCTACGTAGCAAAAACAGCGGCCCTGCACGGCATCAGCGGAGTCAAAAAGTTCAAAATAACAGTTGGACGCCCCGTGAGAGCCATGCTCTGCGAACGCCTCTCTTCCACCCAAGAAATCCTCACCAAACTCGCAGGCAAGGGCGCTGCCGAATACAAATACGACGGACTGCGAATTCAAGCACACATCTCAACGAAAAACGTTCAACTGTTCTCGAGACGACTTGAAAACATAACCGCTCAATTCCCAGACGTTGTCGAAAACCTGAAACAAGCAGTTTCAGCAACGAACGCAATCATTGAGGGCGAGTGCGTTGCCGTTGACCCAAACACAGGCGACCTACTGCCCTTCCAAGTGGTGTCGCAGCGAAGAGGCCGAAAATACGACTTACCCTCTATGAGCGAAGAAGTCCCCGTGTTCATCTTCCTCTTTGACGCACTCTACGTCAACAACCACGATCTCACACTCACCCCCTACCTGAACAGAAGAGAACAGCTAATCAAGATCGTTAAGGAATCAGAGCACGTCCACATCTCAGAACAGCTGTTGACAGAAGACCCTGCCGAACTCGAACGCTTCTTCGACAAAGCCGTATCCTTGGGCTGCGAGGGACTCGTCGTAAAGAACGTGGGCCCCGAATCAGTCTACCAAGCCGGTTCACGCGGGTGGCTCTGGATCAAGTGCAAACGATCCTACAAAGCAGAAGTGGTTGACACCTTCGACCTAGTTCCAGTAGGCGCATTCTTCGGCAGAGGAAAAAGAGCAGGAACATATGGTGCCCTACTGATGGCTACGTACAACTCTGAAAACGACCAATTCGAAACCGTATCCAAACTCGGCAGCGGATTCACGGATGAGGACCTGAAGACCCTGCCCAAACTGCTCAAGCCAAGCATCCTCCCACACTGTCACCCTCGAGTAAAATCCGAAATGAAAGCCGACGTGTGGTTCACACCCACTCAGGTGCTGGAAGCGTCCGCAGACGAAATAACCCTCTCCCCTCTGCACACCTGCGCAATGAACGCAATACGCCACGGCAGCGGACTAGCACTGAGATTCCCAAGATTCACCGGTAAGTACCGAGACGACAAAGCACCAGAAGATGCTACAACCACCAAAGAAACCCTTGACACATACCAAAGACAACTAAAAAAAATTGAGTCCGAACCTTCCCCACAATGAAACAGTTTAAGTACCCCCTCAAGTAGGGTGAATCCATGATCCCCATCAATCGCCCTTCCATCGACAGAGAAGAAATCAACGCCGTCACCAAAGTGCTCAAGAGCGGATTTCTCTCAGAGAAATGCGGGAGCGGCCCGAACGTTAAAAAGTTCGAGGGCGCATTCGCAGAGTTTGTGGGCGCCAAGCACGCCGTTGCTGTTTCTTCCGGAACCGCTGCGTTACACTCTGCCCTTTTAGCCGCCGGAATCCGTGCGGGCGACGAGGTGATCGTTCCATCCTTCACATTCCATGCAACCGCCGGAGCAGTTATTCTCGCAGGAGCAAGACCCGTGTTCGCTGACATAGACCCTGAAACGTATTGCATCACAGCTGAAACGATCAAACAGGCAATGACATCTAAAACCAAAGCAATCATCCCAGTCGACATGTACGGACTGTGCGTGGACATGAAACCAGTGATTGAGTTTGCGCGCAGCCGTGGATTGGTGATCATAGAGGATGCTGCTCAGGCCCATGGTGCTGAATACGATGGGAAGCGAGCTGGCTCGATGAACCCCTTGACCTGCTTTAGCTTCTACGCTGGAAAAAACATGACGACAGGGGAGGGGGGAATGGTAACAACCAACAGTGACTCGTTGGCTGAACAGGTCAGGATTATCAGAACTCATGGAGAGAAAAGACCATACTGGGTCATCAGGCAAGGGACGAACTATCACATGACAGAACTCTCCGCAGCCATAGGACTTGTTCAGCTGAAGAAGCTCCCCCGGTTTCTTGTTAAGCGTCGAAAAAACGCAGAGCACATCACCGAGGCGTTGTCCGGCATAGACGAACTGGTACTGCCCACTGAACCTTCCGGTAGAAAGCATGCCTGGTATCTCTTCACTCTTAGGCTTCGAAATGCGGGTGCAAAAAGCCGAGATCGTTTTGTTGAGAAGCTACATGCGCAAGGTATTGGGGCTGCGGTGTATTATGCCGTGCCCGTTCACATGCTCCCTCTCTACCATCAACTGTTACCGAACTATTACAACATGCAACGGGCAGGAAGAAGCCTGTTGCCTGAGACAGTCCGTGCATGTAACCAAGTCTTCTCATTGCCAGTACATCCCCAAGTGAAACCGGACGACCTTATCCTCATCGTCAAGTCGGTCAAGTTATCCCTTTGAGGATAAACATTTATCCCCTTTGAGATTCGTGGAGGTGTGTATGAGTTGACAGCGGTTCAGTTGATACGAAGCAATAGCAACCCGATCATTAAATCAAGAGCCAAGCTGGCGTGGGAGAGCAAAGGAACCTTCAACCCCGCAGCCATCTTAGATAACGGAATCATCCGTATATTGTACAGAGCAGTTGGCGCACAGAACATTTCTTCACTAGGCTACGCTGAAAGTGTTGACGGTGAAAACGTAACAACCCGACCTGCAGAGCCTGTTATCTCGCCAAGCACCGTTTGGGAAGAGCTCGGCTGCGAAGACCCTCGAATTACCACCATCAATGGAAGACATTACATACTCTACACTGCCTTCTCAAATAACGGCCCCCGGATTGCGTTGGCATCAACCACGGACTTCAGACACTATGACAGTTATGGGCTAGTGGGCCCAAACGTCAACGATAAGGATTGCGCCATGTTCCCTCAGCTCATTGATGGCAAACTAGCAGTCCTTCACAGAATAGAACCCAGCATTGAGCTTGCCCTCTTCGATGACGTCGAGCAGCTGAAGGCCTCGAAGCAATATTGGAAGGGTTACATGAAACGTGTGGAAGAGAACACTATTATGCGCCCTCTTGGGGGATGGGAGAAAAGGAAGATCGGTGTTGGACCACCCCCGATTCAAACGAAATCTGGCTGGCTGGTCATCTATCACGGCGTTGACAATCAAATGATTTACCGTGCCGGGGCAGCCCTTCTCGACTTCGAGAATCCACGCCGCATAATCGCTCGCTTACCAGAACCCATCCTGGAACCAACTGAACCCTATGAGAGAGAAGGGACCGTACCGAATGTGGTCTTCCCAAGCGGTGCGGTAATCACGGGTGATATGCTGAGAATCTTCTACGGCGCCGCGGATAGAGTTTGCTGTGCCGCGAGCATCTCCACAAAAACAATGCTTGAAGCCCTAGAAAATAATGGACAACAATAGTGTGTCTACTTTGTGCTTGCCTTGAAACCGCGACATTCAACTTCGTGGGGATTGTACGTTCCAAAATAGTTGCAGATCAATCCTACTCTCGTTTTCCCAAAGTAGAAACACCGTGGACAGAGCACCTGCTTTGGCGGTTCCGTGAACAACCAGTTGATTCCCGAATAGGAAACTGGCTCGTTCCCTTCCGCTTCGTCATGTTCTGAAGACAACATCGTTCAAGTCGAAGATGGGCCTGTCGAGGCTTCCTTGCTTTCAGGTTTTCCAGGCGATGGAGAAACATTCTTCCCTTTAGAATGCTTTGTAAAGACCTGGCGTATCCAAACACCAACTAGAACGCAAGCTAGGGCAATGAGTAACCCGTAAAGGATAAATCGAAATGGGCTGGATGAAAAGGAACTGAAGGGGGTTGGGCTTGAAACCAGGATTATTACTTGATCGTTCATCTCGAGTCTCTGACCACTCCAAAACGCCCTTGTAACGATCGTGTACGTGTCAGGATTTAATGGAACCCATGTTACCGTTTGAACAAGATCCGTGTCTGTCTTCCATTCCCAAGCTTGAACACGAGTGTTGTTTGAGTTGAACACCTCAAGGCGTATTTGGTGAAAATGAACCACCTGAACCTCTGCACACCCTGATGCCAAGTGTGTGAAATGAACTGTTACTTTGACCGTTTCCCCGAGCGTGTACTGTGGCTTGTCCGTGTACACCTCTATGGAACGACAGACGGATGGCCCTGGAACTGTAACGTCCGCGAGAGCCAACGGAATGAGTAGGATAGAAAGCACAAGAAGCGTGACAATCATTGTTGCTATTCTAACCATCTTTCACTTCGTCTCTTTCCGTTTTTTTCGCTTATAGAGATAGTACATAGGGGCTCCTATTATAGCTAACGGTACGATGGCGAACGCCAAGATTATGAGCCCCTGAACAACTCTGAACAAGACGAGTATGGCCGTTTGGAACGTTTCCCCCCAGTTCATGCCCGGCGGAGTGAATGGGAGAGCAGGCTCGGTCAACACCACGGATACGAGTGACAGCTCAACGTTACCCTTAAGATAGTTGATTTGTCCCTGTAGGCTCTCTATGTTGCTTCTAACTCGTGTAAGCTCATCTTCAACTCTGAGAATTTCATCAACGGTGCTTGCTATGCTCAGAATTTCATTGAGGCGTGTTTCCTGCTTCTGCAGATTGTTAAGCCTAGCATTCAGGTCAATGTACTGCTGAGTGATGTCCTCACTTGACGTGTGCTCATCCACCATCTTGCCATACGCCTCTATTTCCTGAACGGCTGAATGAAACTTGTCCTTGGGAACCCTGATGTTAATTTCGGCCGTGGCTTGTGCACCGGTAGTGGAGTGAGAGGATCCGGTAACATAGCCCCCATAATTGGAAGCCAGCGCGCTGATCTTGACGAGAACACCTTGAATGTCACTCGTTTCAAGGCTTATCCAAGCATTGTACGTTACCATACGTTCCTGAGTCTGCGCGGGCTGTCCTGAAGAGTACGTTTCCGAGACAACCGCCTGTTTAACCAAGGTTGAAGGCACGGCGCCAGAAAAGGCACCATACATCTCCCCGTTCATCAAACCATTGTATGGGGAAGAAAACGCACCCACAAAAAAGGAAACTATTAGGAGAACGACAACTCCCGCTGAAACTGTCAAGGTCTTTCTTCTGTTCACAACTATCACTAACAGATCCTCCTCGTAACGCGTATATAAGAGTAGATTTTAGAACGGTAAGTTCAAGGAGACATGGAACAAGGAAAACTGGCCACTCGTTCTACACTTGCGAGGGATGATCGCTTGGTTTTTATACCCCTTCTGACCTTAAACTTGACGAGGCTTCAATGGGGTTTGAGCAGCAGGAGGTCAAGGAGGGTTCACGGGGAGAGCGGCACGGACAAAGTCATGAAGGTTCTGAACGGTTCAAAGGGTATACTTAGCCCCAAAGAGATCGCTCTGAAGGCTCACATGAACAGGAATGCTGTGCGTAGACTGGTTCAGGAACTGTACCTTGGAAAAAAGATCTCTAGACCAAAGAGAGGTTTCTACAAGGCCTATTGAGCAGTTTTCCGACGCGCTTTTTCTTCTCGCATCTTCTGCAGCATGTGCATTATGGAGATAGCTTTGTCGATTGCACGTGTGTGTTCACATGATAGGCTGAGACAGGTCCCGCAGCGCACCGATTCGCTTTTTGTAACTAGAACGAAACCCGGTTTGAAACCCATCAGTGTTGGGGTGAGCCGATAGAATCCGGATCCCTCATCCTTGATGTCATACCTGACACTTTTTAGTGACAAACCTGGAATGCCCACAGGCCCTTTTGGAGGCCGCAGTGTTGGGCGTGGCGGTGGAGATATCTTAACTCTCGGAAGCACAACTTCTTGAACAGGCGACGAGATAGGTGACGAAATTACTTCTGGCGGGGGCGGTGCAACTTCCGTCACTGTTGGTGTTTGAACAGGTTCTTCATTCAGCTTCTCTTTGTGCTCCACCGTTTCTGTGATTACTTCTTCAGAAGCTTCTCCCCCAGATCTATGCAACGGGTTTGATCCTTCCTCCCGAGCGTCTTGGATCAAAACTGTCGGCATCTCTGTTGTACCTTCTTTCTCATTCGTCACATGCTCTTCCTTCTCAGGATCCCCCTGCACCTCTTTGAGCGCTGGAGGTTGGAGCACTTGAACCTTGGTTTCAAGCCTTTGAGGTTTGATCGCTTCGTACGTGCCCTCTGAACTTTTGATGAAACCCTTATCTTGCAGTTGTTGTAGAGCTCTGCGCACACTCGGCGCCCTGAGTTTTAGGCTCTCAGCAATCTCCTTGGGTTTACTCTTACCGTGCGATGTAACCCAGTTCAGAACATTCTTCTGCATGGGCGAAAGATCGTTAGTCGAATTCATGCCGGAAGTATGATAAACACCGGTTGATAAACCTACAGGTAGAGACCCTACTCTAACTTGTTACCCTCAAAAACCCCGAACTTGGGCACAGATCCAAACTACCGATCTTGAAAGGGTCTTTTAATACCCCGTAAACAGGTATAGCACCAAAGCTAGAAGCCGTCTAACGGATCTTCCTCAGCAATGGACCACGATACAGCCCAAAAATGGGCACCTTTTATAGCCAGTGTATTTGCTAACCAATAACTTCTACCCAAGATCCGAAACCAGATTCACCTAGGCAACTAGGGATCGGCGGATCTTGAAGAGTAGAAAGTTAATGCAGCAAAAATACTAGACATAAACAAAGAGGGGCCCTCCTCAACATCACGGCTGGCCATTGAGCCTTAACGGAGTGAAAATCTTCGAGCTGTGACAACAAAGAAGGAGGAACCGACAACGCGAGCGAAGAAGCGTGTCGAAGCACTCTTCAATGTTGCAGGAATTGGACCTGTGCACGTACACGGATCTGACTCCAGCACATTGCATGATGCAGTAGACACGTTGAGGCGCGCGATCTTAGATAGGTAAGGATCAACCTTGATCCTCCCTATCTCCCCCTTTTTCTACACCGCGACTGGCCATGAGCCTAACCAGGGCGAAAAACTCTGAGCTGAAAGAAGAGGGAAAAAACAATAACACAAGCGAAGAGGCGCGTTGAAGTGCTCTTCGATGTTGCGGGAATTGAACCTGTAAAAACAAGAGAAAGAGGAGAGTGATGGAATATTGATGAGACAACTCGATAGTATCGTAGTGATCGGACAGTGCCCAAACTGCCACGGATACATACGCCGTGCCAGAATAGATTTGGGCAATAAGTATGGGATCGAAGTCACTTGTCCCTGCGATGAATCGAACAAGGGCCCAGCGGAATTCGTGAAAGGATATCAGGTTGAATGGAGAACTGAAGCTTACCCCGCGCTGAGTAGTCCAAACCGACGAATATGCCGGTACTGTCATCAGGGAATGCACACCCACCACGACGAATCCGACTGCAAGGTCGTGCTCGAGGGAGGAGGACAATGCTGCTGCCTCGTAGGCAACTTCTCCGAGCAAATCCGAAGATGGAACAGAATTTTCGAAAGAAGGATGGAACTTGAATGTCAGACGACAGAATAAGACATGCTGAAGAAGACGTCAGGCGCAAGTGTGACCTAATCAATGAAGCGATACGCAACCACGTTAGCTTCAAGAAGAAACCAGTGAAGCGTTTTGGCTGTGGATTAGGTTTTCTTCACAAGGAAAAAGCCTTTACCCTCCCAGAATTCGGGCAGTGGTTTCCACTCATCCAGAACAGGCTATCGTGGCATGTCTGCAGGCAGTGTGGCCGCGTGACCACAATACTCGACAAGATCACGAGCTTCTCTACCACAAAACTTGGCTACATACAGGCACTGGATCCCGAAAAAGTCGTGCTGATGCTGATAAAGGACGTGAACCATTCAGGTTCATAGGATAGGAGATGAAAACCATGGACGTGAAGTGCCAAAAATGCGGCAGCACCTGCTCTCCCGGAAAACGCTACTGCTCCAGGTGTGAGAAAGCACTAAAGAAGCAGTACATTTATGGTCTGTGACGAGTGAAGTCAGAAACCCACGGTTGAAACCGTGGGCTTGCGATGGTGGACGCACCAAGTTTGACTAGAGGGCCCCGATTCAATCGGGGTTAGCGGCGCTGCGGGCTAGAAGGACGACACAATGCGAGACCTAGTTGTGCTCCTCTCCGCAGAACCACTTAATGCACGCCCTGCGTTAGGGCTATGCCTGCGGCGCATCCTCGAAGGTCACTAAACCAAAGCCCAGCCGGCCCGAAACCGGGAACCAAGCTGGGCACCAACCCTAACAAACAGGAGGAAGAAAAATATTGAACAACCTTAACAATCTTACGTGTATACCTGTTGTTTCAGCGTCCGGTCAACCACTAATGCCCTGCCGACCCAGCAAAGCACGAAAACTACTCGGGAAAGACTGGGCGGAGAAACACTGGAACAAGCTTGGCCAATTCTACCTGCAACTTAAGTTCCAACCAAAATCAGAACTGAACGTGAACCAGCAAGTTTGCCTAGCAGTTGACCCTGGAAGCAGATGGGACGGCATAACCATACTCACCAAGAAACAAGTGCTGACGTGCGGCATGCTCGTACTTCCATCAAGGATAGTGAAGAAGCTTGAACAGCGCAGACAGATGCGAAGAGCAAGAAGGTACAGGAAGACACCCAGACGCGCCGAACGCTTCAACAACAGACATAGACCTGAAGGACGGATTGCACCAAGCCAAAAGGCTAAGGTGGACTTCCGAATCAGAATCGTAGACGAACAATGCAGACTCTACCCCATCACCAAGTTCGCTGTCGAAGACGTACAATTCGACCATTACAGGAAACGGTGGGGCAAATACTTCAGCACGGTTGAGATAGGCAAAACAAGATTCTATGAACACCTACAAAAGCTTGGACCGCTAACGTTCTACCGCGGCGTTGACACCTATGGACTGAGACTACTGCTCAGACTACCCAAAACCTCCCGCAAGTCAACACTACACTGGACTGCACACGCCTCAGACGCAATCGCCATCGGCTATGCCCAAACCGGCTGCGCAGACCTCTCACCACCAGAATTCTGGATCTGGAAACGCTTCGAGTACGCCAAACGACAACTCCACCGCCTAGAACCCAGCAAGGGCGGCGTCCGCAGAAGATACGGCGGCTCATGGAGCATCCCACCATTCAAGAAAGGAGACGTAACACAATGGCACAACAAACTTGCAAGAGTCGGAGGACACCTAAACGAACACGGAATCTCACTACACTCATTCAACCTCAAAAACAAGCGCCTCACACAAACAGCCAACCCCAACACGTGCACCCGACTCTTCAACCAATCCATACTCAACCAAATGAAACACCCCTCAATTCCTCCCCCCCATAAATGGCGGGGGTCTCCTTGAGGTGATTTTGATGAGCACATCGAAAGGTTCGGTTCCGTGCAGCGCGCAGATAGATGTCCTCCTAGATTCAGCGACGTTCATAGCCCCGTCAGCGGTGAAGGAGACCTGGCACAAGCTGGGAAACGAACTGGATCAGCTTGGTTACAACACTGCCGGCATAGACATGCCCCGCGTTGAAGTGTTCGTTCTGCCATTCGACGAATTTGTCGCCCTCATCAAAACGCTCGAAAACAGGAACTTGCGGTGGCAGGAAAACATCAAACAGGAGTACGGGCGCGTGATCGGAGTAGAAGAATCAGCAGCTTTTTTGGGCCGCGCCGGCGACAAATATGTCATCGGCATAAGCAAGGTGGCATTAGTTTACAGTGAACAAGACCCTTTAGGACACGAACTCCTCCACGTGTGGGAGGATAAGTTACACCTTACAGTCGGCACTCTAACAAAAGCCCTTGGGAACTTTCTGCAAGGTCTGCAAAACTGTCGAGGCATTTGAGCCATCTTTCACAGATAGCAGTGTAACGATCGGACAGTACCCCTGCGAGCAGTAGGAAATTACCTGTTTTTTTGGAAACAAACAAAGAAGAGTGTCCCGCGATGATGGGACAAAAAGACGAATTCCTTAGTTGCACTTTGAACTGAATGAAATTGGATGGAGGTGAGTCATATGTCTGCATCATTAGAAACGTGGGTGGGTAAAAAGGTAGTGGTCTTTTTACCCCCAATCTGCTACTCTCCCGACGGATCCGGATTGAACATAGTTACCGGTAAGCTCACGGCAAACAACACTATAAGCGGAACGATCCTTGTTGAACAGGATGAGGGAAAACCCACCATCATCAACTGGCGATACGTCTACAGGATTGAACTCAAAAACTAGAACGGAACGACCCGTTAATTTTCCCCTGTCTGTTGTCCACCCCTCATGTAGAAGAAAACATTAGTAGTTCTGAGGTGAAATGAAAAATGGAGAGACTGGAAGCCATCTGGATAGATAAGAAGACGGGTGAAAAAACATACGATTTTGTCAACTATACATCCCATTGAATTGTCTTGGCGACTAAGATATTGTTTTAGTCGCACAAACCTGGCCGAGTTTTCATTCCCGTGCGCTTTTTAGGCATCTGCACCGGCTTAGCAACTAACCCTAAGCCAATCCCTTTCTGTGGAGAGTTGTTATCTACCCCTTCGCAATTCTTACCGCAGAGAACCTAAAAGCCAGCCAGGTGAATGAAAATCAAGGCAACGAAATAAAAGACAGGAGTGAAGAAAAATGCAATCTATAATAAACTTGCACCACAATCATCATGAAGTGGTGCTGGGAAGATGCAACAGTGGTTGCAATTCTCCCCACAGGGAGAACCCAAACTTCAAGCTGAGACTCCATCAGTCTCACCGCCGGCGCCGCCTCCCACCACCGCCACACCGTTGGGAGGGCACGCCGTATAAGAGCCGCCCCATTCCCCTCAGATCAATCAGCATTTTTCACGTCCCAACAAAACAGTCCACGTCACCCAACAGTACTCTGGTGGGAGAACAATGACTCAAAACGACAACGAGAACGAGTTAGGCCTCACTCAGATCCTGGGAAGCGTGTGCCCCGCATGTGGAAAGATACAACCAGACGACACACACTGCAACAAGTGCGGCATAAGAAAACGTTTCATTGAAAAAGGAATAGATGCCGATGGAACAGTGCACATATACTTTGCGAGCGAAGACCAAGCCAAGGTTGACCAATGGTACCTCAACCTTGCTGACGTGAACACAAAACGTAGACCATCTGAGCTCGTAGCATAAGAGGAGTAAGTCCCATGGAAGCGAAGTGCCAAAAATGCGGTAGCCCCTGTTCGTCAGGAAAACGCTACTGTCCCAAGTGTGAAATGAAAGTGCTGAAAAAGCAATTCCTCTATAAGCAGTGACTGACAAAGCGAATCCTCCTCTTTTTATCCAGCCACGGGTCCCATTTGGGAGCCATGGCCGGCTCGTGTGACTCACACATCACGAGACACCCGCGGCGACGCGGTTGTGAAAGTGAGAAAAACAACGCACGTTGCCAAGCACTCACTTTGTTCGAAGGGCATTATGAACTGAGCACAGCAAGCAGTAAAAAAGGCTGTGCCAACTCATCTGTGCACCCCGTTTTTTGGTTAGCGATAACATTATACTGCCCTCAGAACATGTGGTGTCAAGGCATAGTGCAGTGCATGAATGGAGGTGTAAGGCACCATGAACTTTGTGTTACTACTATTGCTCATGACTGCAATCATACTTCTACCCACAGAATACTTCACAAGAATACGTATACGCACACGAAAGAAAGGAGACGCAGAAGAGAGACCAAAAGATTCTTTCAGGTATGAATCCTCGGATCGTTCAAGGGAAAACCATTTACACATCATCAAGAATACATTCATTAGAAGTGTAGTCTGGCTCATTGCACTAGTAATTCTCATATGGACAATGGCCCCATCAGCAGCATTCATACTGTTCCTCATTGCAATCAAACTCATCATGGCCCCCTTTGAGCTACTTTTCTTTGGCAGAGGCAGTGATAACTGGCGAAACACAGTGAAGGCATTGCTGTTCTTGGTTCTGTTAATTCTTCCAGTCACTAGCCTCGTATACTACCAACAGGTTCAGCGCGTAGCCAATGCAGCGTACTTCAATAGCCAAATAACAGTGACCACCGGGTTTCCGTTCAAAAACGCCATCCCTGACGAAAACGTCAGACTGGTAACAGAAGAATTCGCCACGTCACGAGCGCGTTCCTCGATGAGCGAGTTTGGCTCAAACCGAGAAATTAAGTCAACACACATCACACTGATCAATGGACGCCTCGTATGGGTCAGCACCGTCGGGTCAACAAACGTCTACTCAGAAAACTTCCTAGCCGGATTCATCGTAATCGATGCTAACGACCCTAACGCTTCCCCCATAATCGTTCACCAGACATTCATCAAAGGCGAGGGCCTGTGGTGGAGCAACACAATACAATTCGGCGCCTATCTGGATGACAGCAACTACATCTACGGCGGAGCGTACCCAACCACTACTCCCGACGGACAATGGCGATACATCCTAACACGCGAATCCTTTGGATACGACCTAATCGATAAAGCAATCCCCCCACTAGTCTATGACGAAACAGGCACTGTCACAAACCAGTTCACAAGCTTTAAGGACACCCCACCATGGGTTACGCAGCCCTACAGTGAAACTTGGATAGAAAGCATGATCTCACAATGGGGACAGTTCCGTCGCGGCGCAACATTCGACTGGTGGGCAGGAGGCTTCCCCTTCTTTGCAGCACCCAGCCGAGACCGAGTTGAAAGATCCGAAGACACCCGTTTCATCATTGACCCAGACACTAACGAACTAGTCGCATTGATTGCAGTGCACCCCACAACATCCGACCAAACACTAGCAGGCATGTTCGTGATACGCCACAACAGCATGACATACTACGATTTCCATGCGCGTCACGTGTTGAACTAGCTATGTGCTAGTTCCATCTGTACGGGGCAATACCCGAATGAACTCACAGCTTGTGAGTTAGGTAGGGTCCGGCGTCCACAACCGAAGCATCCAATTGAGGATGACAAGGTTTGGACTCCGTGAGGTAAAGGTAAGTTGGACTAGGCAGGGTTTGTTTCTTGAGCGAGACCTGCTGAGGGCTAGCCGTCCGACTGAAGCAGCCGCTAAGGAGTCTTCCTAGGATTCCGAATCGTGCGGCGTCCTTAGAACGGGCAAGGCAACGAATTAGAAACCCACAACGGTTAGTCGTAGGTTGCACGAAATCCAGGACACGTGTGCTCCATTGAGGACTTACCAAGGTGTCACCGTGAAAGCACCGAGGCAAATCCCCTGCTGTTAGGCGGGAGAGAACCGACCAACGCGTCGGAAGTCTTCTCAACAGGGTGGAAATGAGGGTTCTTTTGTTGACCGCGAGGTTCGAATCGATCCATCCATGCCGGTGGGTGCCTAAACCCGTTTGTAGAATTGCGCCGTATAGAACGTGAGACCCGAAACCGTCTGCCACGCCTGAGAGGGCAGTGGATAGGATAGCTACGTCTGATTTAACGGTTTCGGTTCGCAGGAGTCATAGTACCCGATAAGGCACCTAATGAGTGCCCCATGGGGAAGGACTCCAGCCCTAAGATCAACCCCCTGAATTGGTAAACAGCAAAGCGACCCACCAATCTAGGAGGATTGAGAATATGGCCCTACAACAAACCGCCCCGCAAGGGACGGCGGTCCCGCAAGGGACAGGTCAGGCCATTCTCGCCCTCCAGAGTGGGCTTGCAGCCAAAGCCGTACTCCGTAAGTGGTGGAGATTTGATAATCTCTATCCGCTACTCTGGAGGCGGGAGTGGCTTGACGCAGCTCTCAAGAAGATACTCAGCAATGATGGCTCTCAGACACCGGGTGTGGATGGTATTCACAAGGGTCGACTTTGTGACCCATCTGCTAGAGCCCAACTTGTTGAGAGTATTCAGAAAGAGCTACGACAGAAATATACAGCATCCCCCGTTCTGAGGAAATACGTTCCAAAGAAGAGCGGGGGTTCGCGGCCAATAGGCATTCCGACATTGAAGGACAGGGTGGTTCAGATGGCTTTAAAGATGGTTTTAGAACCCATCTTCGAGGCTGACTTCCTCCCGAACTCCAATGGCTTTCGGCCCAAACGAAGCACCGCGGAATGTGTGTTGCCCGCATACGTACTCGGGAACAAGAAAGTGGACTATGGTTGGGTGATTGAGGGCGACATCAAGGGCTGCTTTGACAACATAGACCACAAGATCCTTATGAAAACTGTCCGCAAACGAATAACGGACAAGAGGATTTTGCGGCTAGTATGGGCTTTCCTTAAAGCTCCTGTTGTCGAGGACGGCGTTCAGCGCAGAAGGAATAAGGGAACACCTCAAGGGGGTGTCCTTTCTCCTTTACTGGCAAACATATATTTGAACCTGTTCGACCAGTACTGCCTTGAACACTTTGAAGGACGGAATAACTACGAGCACCTGAAGAAACGGATCAGGGACGGAGCCAATGGCATCTTATTCAGATATGCAGACGATTTCGTGTTCTACGCCAAAGGTACTGAAGCAGGCGTCGTCAGCATCATGAACGGTGCCAAAGACTTCCTCGCCAACCAGCTCCGGCTGGAACTGTCCCCTGAAAAGACCCGCGTGGTACCGCTTGAGTCGGGATTCAACTTCCTTGGATTCCAAATCAAGCGATGCGCCTGGACAGGACACTACAGCAGTGGTGTCCGAATCCGACCCACTGTCAGAAATGTGAAGAGACTGCGTGTCAAATTACATAACATGCTTGGTGTCGGTACAGACGCGGATGACACAGCAATGAAGACAAAGGCTCTTAACCGAGTCCTGTCTGGCTGGGCCCACTACTACGCCAAGGTCAACGCAAAGCAACAGTTCCATGCGTTGGACTGGTTTGCTGAGCGCCGTTTTAATTCATGGTACGCACGGAGAATCGGCAAAGGAATCCGCGCTAGTCTCGTAGTACTCAAGCGAAAAAGGGCAAACAGGGTCGAAGGAATGTCCGAACTGTTTCGCATGTCTTCGCTTGAAATTCCGCAAATCTCAAAGAAGTACGTGCTCTGTCTGAAGTATAAGTGGATTAAGAACCCTTACCTGACGGGTGCTTATGAGACCTGTATGGATGACGAGGAGCAACCCTTTGTTGACCCCCAGGAAGTCCATCCTGCAAATAGGAACACCTACGACGAAGTCTATCAGATCAATCGCCTTTTGGCATTTGACCGTGATGGATGGAAGTGTAGGAAATGCCCTAACAGGATCGGATTAATCGCACACCATGTCGTTCCGGTTCCCAAAGGCAAGTTCGATCCGCGATTCGTGCACCGGGTCGAAAACCTAATGACACTATGTGCACGTTGCCACAGACGGGAACACTCTAAATGGGTGTTCCATCGAAAGCACTTTGCTAAGTAACTGATTTTCAGGTACCGACGGTTGAAACTTAGGTGTAGAGAGCCCGGTGATGCGAAAGTATCACGCCGGGTTCGGGAGGGAGGTTGTGGGCATTCCTGCCCGACGCAAGTCGGGAAAGGCGACACAATCTTACCTTACGGGCAGGATTTCATCTCTGGAATACGCGCTGAAGACGTGGCCTCGCAGGGCCTTGCAACAACCACAGGAACATTCATAATAACAATGCCGCTCCCATACTCCACTGGAAACGGCGGAGCCGCATGGATTGTACCCATATACTTCACAGACGCGATCAAGGACAAGGACGGCAACTTGAAAATAGACCCCCAAACGAACACACTGCTTCTTGATTCAGTTAGAATGGTCAATGCACTTGATTATTCAAAGGTGGCATCAGTCGCCGTTCGTGAAGGGTACACGGGTGCAGCGTTAGTCCACGAACTCCGCATGCGATACGACGCACTCACCGGCACGTCAACCAGCGAGGGTGTTCAAATCAATGCAACAGTCACAGGCGTATCATCCTACACGTCTGGAGGCCAGACTCACTTAGTAATCCGAACCGACAACACTGAATACTCATACATTGAAGCAACTCCTACAACTCTGTCCAGCGATCAATGGCAAAAAGCACTATTCCTCAAAACCGGAGACAAGTTCACAGCAACAGTAAGCAAAGTCGGCAATACCTGGACAGCGACCAGCATCACCATAGACTAGACTAACGAATTCTCCTATCCGAAGAAAAACTCGGCTGAAAAGTTGCGGCAAAACAGTATCCCCGCAACTCAGCTGAGACCTTCGGAAAGGCAGTACACCATTACTTCATCAAAGGGAGACGCTTCCCTGTCTCCCACCTCCCTTTTTTTAGGGCCATGATTATGAGAAAGATTCGCCGAGGATTTCCCTCGGTTCCAAGCAGATCCTGATAAAGAAGAAAGGGAACGAATGAGTGAAAATAGGAAGTGAGAGAACATGAAATTATGGAAAGTTAAAGATTACTTGCTAATGATCGTGATAGTCATTCTTGTAGTTCTTGCCGTGGCCGCACTCGTGGGAGTAATCCTCTATCCCCTTTATTGGAGTACACTGCAGTACATGAAAATCTTTGAACTCCTTACCGGAACCGGAAATGGCTGGTACTACATATACTTCGCTATAGGCGGCTTTGCACTAAGCTTCATGAACATTCCAGTATTCTCAATGGGAAGGAACGATAAAGTTTGCGTAAACCTCGGGGGCTGTGCACTACCCGTAGCCCTGTGCATCTATCTAATGTACACTCACTTTAGTCTGGTGTGGACATTCTCATTTGCCATTGCACTGACCGTCACCACACTCTTTTCAAGACTCTTCAGCTGGTACATGGAGGGCCATGGAGTACTAATCATGGCGATTGGGGTAAGTCTCATAGCCGCAGCATTAGCGCACTTTCTCGCACCAACTTTACTTGCAAAACTACTCTACTGTTACATCGCCGGAACGATTGGTCCCTTGATTGGGGCAGACATCTTACACCTTAGCGCAATAGCACGAGATGGTAGCTGGAGCAAAAACATGAGCATTGGCGGTGCAGGCACCAAGGATGGCATATGGAGCATTGGTCTGGCCGCAATGTTCATCCTGTTCTGGCTTGGATGGTGATTTTGAAATGATTGCTAATACAATCCCTGCAACCTTCTGGAACAATTACAGCCTAGGCGCCCTCTTCAGTGACACACCCACCGCGCGAATCATACAACTACTTTCCATGTACCCCGCAACCTGTTATGCTCTTGACGAGATAACAAGTCAAGCACGCATAGAGTTCTGGAGAGTTCACCACCCCGTACAGACCTTAACTAACCTCGACCTAGTCAAAACCTCAAGAGTTGGAAAAACAAAGCTTTACCAATGGAACAATGAATCACCAATGGCGAAACTCATCGAAAAATTAAGCTTAGAAGTTGCAGTGAAAAAGTTCATCGCTGAGAAATCAGCAAAGGAGGCGACCATGACATGACAATGAACGCACAAGCCGTACTGGTTGAAGAAAATCCGGGCAGACTTTTCCTACGAAAGAGCGAGGACCGAACAAAGCTTGAATTCTGGATCCACTGTAGAGCCTGCGGTGAAAACTCGAAAGCCACTGACTGTAACTCGTTAAAACAAACCGCACTTTAGGCAACTAGTGAGTATCGGTGCCCCCACTGTGGACAATACTTGGGCCGGATGAACATCGCGAATTGGTCACCCAGATGAAGGGATGAACAAGTGCAAGCACTAAAGATTGAAGGCCCCCTTAAGCCCCTAATTGCCACAGTAACCTTCCCCGCGAACACCTTGCTCAAAATTCGCGTGTACAGAATAATTGACAGTCACAGGGAAATCTTCAGAACCATGTCAGTCATAGACGACGTGCCCATGCACACGTTCATTGCTGTAATAGCCCGCCGCAAAGTCGAAATGATCCTAGAACACGGCGGTAAGGTACCCCGCGGAGAAACCAGCTACGAAGACGAAGGAACCCAATACTGCCGGTGCAGACTCAGTAACCTGCGTGAGGTAAACGAGTGGATTGAGAAAGCAAAACAAGGTAATGCCTTTGAATCCTGGGACCCCACCAAGTGGTCAACAGTACTGCGCTTCAGCAAAAAGTCTGGAGAACTGCAAGTCTGGGTTTACGGACAAACGTATAGGAAGAAAAAACCGTATGCCTGAAGGTGAAAAACGTGATACCCACCCCAGTCTTGAGTGAAGAAGAAACAGCGTTGCTCTTCACAATAGGCAGGGCCGGTAAGCTTGAGTTCTCATCAGTATTCAAGAAGGATCGTAACTTGGTGGACATGTTAGTCCGTTTGGAACAGCGAGGACTAGTCACGATCAAACCCGTCCACATAGAAATGCATTCCGACCTGAGCGACTTCGCTCAACTAGCTTATCTGAGCCCTCTCGGCCGCAAGGTTATAGGGATCATTGAAACCCTGTTGCCGGAGACGTGAGTTCAACTCCCTCCGGACTCTCAAACTCGTGAACCTTAGGCAAAGTTCTTATAACACAACAGCATTCAATCAGAAACCGGTAGGAGGAAAAAGTGTGTTGTATGAAAAAGTAATGGAACGAATAAGGATTGCAGGCGGAACCCCTTACATATCGGGAGGGTACGTTCGTGACCTCGTCATGTTCGGTGCCGCCACTAAACCCAAAGACGTTGACGTTGAAGTCTTTGACATAGACATACCCGCACTTGAGAATGCACTGGCAGCCTTCGGGAAGTTGGACTACGTTGGAAACAGCTTCGGCGTTCTAAAACTGAAAACCCTTGATGGCGTGGAGTACGACATCTCCCTTCCACGACGTGAAACCAAGACAGGCGTGGGTCACAAGGGCTTCACTGTCGAGCTGATCCCGAACCTTTCCTTGTTAGAAGCCGTGCGAAGACGAGACTACTCAATGAACGCCCTAATGCTCAACCCCTTCACTGGCGAGATACTAGACTTGGTCGGGGGAATCAACGACATCCGAAATGGAGTGCTGCGACATGTCTCAGAACACTTCGGTGAAGACCCACTACGGGTGCTGCGCGCAATGCAGTTCGCAGCCTGCTTCAACTTCAAACTTGCCCCCGAAACGGCAACCCTCTGCCAGTCATTGGTAAACGAATATGCCACTCTACCTATCGAAAGAAAATGGGGCGAATGGGAGAAGTTCTTCCTAAAGGGTCGAAAACCTTCAGCAGGACTAAAAGCTCTTGAAGCATCAGGCTGGCTTATCTTCTATATGGAGCTTACAGCAATGCAGGGCCTAAAACAGAACCCTGATTGGCACCCAGAAGGAGACGTGTGGACGCACACTCTTCAAGCGCTTGACACTGCAGCCGACATAGCTGCCAGAGACAAACTGCAAGGCGATAACAGAATAGTGCTCATACTGGCCGTGCTCTGCCACGACATGGGAAAGGCATCCACCACGATAAGCACGAACGACAAGATCATATCCCACGGACACGCCACAGCAGGAGAGATCCCCGCGCGCTCGTTTATGACAAGGATCGGATCACCATACCGCTTCATCATGCCCGTGACCGCCCTAGTGAAATACCACATGGACCACATCAGTGTAACAGAGGTCAACGAAAGACAGGTCAGAAGACTCAGCGCCAAACTCGGAACTGCAGGAACAAACCTCAGCATGCTCGCGAGAGTCATAGAATCCGACCACAGTGGAACCGGACTGCCAAAAGAAGTAACCACAATGCTAGAGATAGCGGAAAGACTTGCAGTAAAAGACCAAGCACCCAAACCCATACTGATGGGCAGACACCTAGTTGAACTCAAACTACCCCCCGGACCTCTGTACAGCAAGGTTCTCGGCGAGGTATTCGAAGCACAATTAGATGGTAAAGTAACAAACCTCGACGACACAACTGAATATGCCAAAAGACTTCTGGCCAATGAAAAACAGCCGAAGCTCATGGACGGTGAGAATGGTGCAAAGAACTGATCTACCAAAACGATACTTCCACGGAACATCAATCATCCGTGAGGAAAGTATTGACAGAGATGGCCTTGGTGCCCCCTCAGTTTACCACATCGAGCAAAGATACACTTGTGATCCCGACGCGGTTTATCTCAGCGATAAGTTCTTAGCAGCCGTCATTTTCGGAATGGGACTGACCAATCACCTGCTGGTCTACGAGGTTCAGCAGCTTCCCAACGACGCACAAATTGAAAGAGATCCTGCAGGAGAACTCGAACACATGCCCGGTAGATCATTCAAAGTCATCACACACAAACGTATTAGGCCCGTGCGGAAATGTCTGGTGCACATTCCCTCGGGATGTAACACGACTACGCTCATTAATGCAACAACGTCAAAAACCTTTTCCAAAAATTGGGAAGCACTATAGATCCGACGCCTAACCTGCCAAATTCAAATTGCTAATTTTGGCATGGTCTTTTAATACCCTGTAAACAGGTATAGCACCAAAGTTGAAGCCTGTCAAAGGCACTTCGACGATGGATCCCTGACCCGAAAGCCCCAAGAATGGGGCACTTTTTCTGTTAGCGGATGCGCTAGCTCAAGTGCTTTAATCAACCTAGTTCTATTCAAGTTTTGCATGATCCCTAGAGAAAAACTAGGATCGCAGATCTTGAAGAATAGACATGGTTGACGCATACGATCCAGAAAAAGAGGATCATTCAAGTGCCAACAGACAAAGGGCTTTCTTGTACTGCAGAACTGTTGAATTGAAATTCATGCGACCTGTCGCGTGAATTCAACCCTACAACTTGACTTTGAGGCTTGTTTTTCACACCTCAATCGCAACCCAGCACACGTTCTGCATCTACAAGAGAAAGATACCTTCAGATAAGGAGGAAATGTATCGTGACATGGAGAAAATGGACCCCGAGGAATAGTGTTGGTCAGCCCGAAAGAGTCAACGTTCCTTGCCAATGTGAGACGAAGAGTCCAAACGCGGGTCTCATAAAGGCAGGTATAGACCTCAACGGAATACTGACCGACGTGTATGGCGCGTCTAGGAACTTTCGCAGGATCCTTGTGAGCCACTTTCACTTCGACCACCTGCCCGTTCTCTCTGAGTGCAATAAAGGCGCAGCCATGACTTTCCCAGGAGTGAAAACTCTTGGAGACATACGCAATGACAGAATACGTTGCCACTATGCACAGCTCAACATCATTATTGAGTCAGGCATACCAACGATAACTCTATCTCATGACTGCCAAATCAGCGCAGCATACTACCTACCATCCCACAACATGTTCTTCATAGGCGAAAACGATAATGCACAGCTGAACAGCGCTAAACTGCACAAGTTCATGTTTGATGACCAAAACTTTCCAACAGGCACCCACGTGATCTTCCCCCCGGCAGAGCAAAATCATGGAAGCCAAGGGAGAACAATTGAAGTCGTTACCGACTTCGTAGAAACCCTTCGCCAAAAAGACATGATCCCCGTCAGCTACAGTCACACTCGCCCCGGAAGCTCGTGGTGGAAAACACTAACACAACAAACAGTAAACAACATCGGATTAAGCCGCAGCACTGACAAACTGCCGCAAGACGTCATAGTGCTTCCACAGGTCATTCAGAGCTTCCAGGACAGATACGGCGGCCTGCACACCCCTAGCCGGTGAAAAGAAATGTGGGAATACTTCATCCACACCATTCACTCACTGGACACTGATGGTATACACCGATGGAAGGCAGAGTGGGCAACACTCATAGATGGAAACCCAAGCAATGTTCATCCGGTCACCACGTGCACTTTGGACACTGAAACACTTCGAACCGCTGCTCCTGACGTGCAAGACCATGTAGCAGAATTCCTAGCACTGATTCAGGTAATCGAACACGTCAACCCAAGAGCAGACACCTACATCTACACGAGAAGCTCACTAGTGGCAGAAGCCATCAATGGCCGCGTGACTGTATCTGGAATCCTGTGCACCTTGAACAAAAGAGCACAAACACTGCTGAAAGAACACATAGGCACTGAAGTAAACGCCTTAGCACACGTCAAAACCGATACGCACCCCCCCAACAACACCTGTGAAACCATGTGCTCCCTGCATGAATAAAACTCCTTCAGCCAGCCCCGCTTTTTCGCTGGCGATCCTCACCGTTAATGATTGAGAGAGATGCAATGTATCAACCGAAACAGCAAGCACAAGGAAGCTGAGAGGTAGACCAACCCTCAAATGTTTGTCTTTCAACCACAGTAGACTAGCCATCGTTCTATTGTAAGCCACTCAGGTTCTTTTCTTGTTGCGGGAACGATACATTACATTTCTCCTTTCGGATGATCGATAGAATAACGCGTAGGAGGAATCTTGTTTGAGAAACATCAACGTTTTTGAACAATACCCTGTGATACCCCTGGTGGTAACATACGAAACAAACGTAGACGCCGCACGAGAAAAGATTGGACAACTCGCAAAACGGGGACGCGTCAGTCTCAACGGTCACACGGTCGAGTGCATAAGAGACGAGACAGACAACACCAAATACAGGGTAGTCCGCTGGGGCGGAGAAAGCCCTACTGAACTCGGTAGAATAGGCCTGATGCCCAGCATGGGCAGCATCTATACCGCTTGCACCACAAGCAGAAAAAACAGGATCCTGCAAACGATCATAAAAGAAGTGCTTGGTGACGACTTAAAACTTGTTAGAGCAGTCAAAAACCTAGCACTTCACCCAAATGGGAGGGGGAAATTGATTGGTTCAATGTCAGTACTTAAATCCTGAAAATGGACACAGGTGCAAGAAACAAGCAACAGGGGAATACACCGTTAGTTTGGATTCAGAGTGCGGGTATGATAATTTTTGGTGTTGCACTGCATTGTGTAACCGCCACGGTAAACTAACAGGAACAAAGGGTCCAAACGTGAACGCAAAAGGACAAATCGAAGAGAAAGAGGAAGCAGAAAACTAAACTGCTTTCAAGCAGGCACGTGAAGAAAGACACAGCCGTACGTGTCTAGGCTCTTCAAGCATTCTTACGTTAATAAGAATGCATCTCTTTCCCATATTTTTTGGGCCCCGTAAAGCCTAGCCAGAAATCGGGCGGGACTTCTCATGGTTCGTAAAGGCTAGGAGAATGAAGAAGTCCAAACACGCCTTTTCTCCGCTTCTGCACAGCTGAAGCTTGCTGCTCCGCTTGTTAATCGCTTAGGCGGTTTGCGTCTAAGCCTGCTAACAAAACTGGAACAGTGGAGCCCACTATCGCTTCAGCGCGCACGAATCGTGAGAAATAACGTGCAAAGAAGGAGGGATAAAGTATGACCGTTTCCGAAACCGTTGCCGTAGGGTCCAAAGGGACCGAAGAAGAAACGGAACAGGAATTCGTACTGACCGAATGGGTAATGGACCCCAACGAGCACAGCGCCTTCAGGATTGTGGAGTGGCCGGCACTTCACAAGTTCGCCATCGACTGGCCCGGTGTTGAAGAAGTCACGGAACTACAAAGAAAGAAGACACTTGCAAAGCTGCTGGCAGCTTACGACCACTGGATGGCAGTGATCAAGCGAAAAGCACCGAAGGAGCTCCTAAAGACACACGTGGCCCCTGAAGCGAAAGAAAAGCTTCGCGTCATTGGTGCCGCGTTGAAAGAAGAGTATGGAGACGAAATTCGTCCACTAACACAAGAAAGAAGAAAGACCCTCAACGAACAACTTATCCGCGAAATCCTAAACGCTAAGACAGCAGCAATGAAACCTGCGAGACAAACTAAACCAAGACCACCAGCCAAAATGTGGCAACCACGCCAAAGACCCATGAATTGGCACCCCCCAGTGGAAGAGCCTCTTCTGAAGGTCATCTTTCTAGACCTGTCAGGACGAGTGAAACCGGGAGAAACCATCGTATCCACCGTGGAGAGACAGCAGGCAACACTAACGCGCAGCTCGGACGGAAACAGCATCACCGTCAAGTTCAACAACTCCGGCCTTGAGAAACTCTACACCCAACAGACCGTTCTGGATAAGAAAGAGGGATGGGCCCGTTTCCACACCATAGTGAAGTGCTCAAAGCCCGTTCTGCGCGTCATGACGAACGGTGTTGTCAGCTACCAAGACTACAGAAATGAATATGCAGCTACACCAATAGTTCCCGAGAACCCACAGACGCCCCTAGAGACCCAACTTGAAACAAAACCTATAGACGACTTGAACAGGATCCTTTCCACCGAAGACCCCAGGGAGCTACAGATACACGCACAGTTCAAGGTGGGCAACGCCCGGTACGAAAACAAAGGCTTTGCTATAGCAAACACAACCCCGGGCTTAGACTGGAAGGAATGGCGCGATGTACTCTATACCAAAGTCAAAATTGTGAACAACGGCAAGATCGTTGAGATAGAGGACATACCCAATGCCGTCAACAAGTTCCGAATGCACATGCAGGGAACACCCACTGGAACAAAGAATCCAGACGGAACAGAACGCCTAGGCCCCCCATACACGCCAACAGGAGTAGACCTCACCACTTGTGTAGGAATACGAGGCCAACTATCAGAACCCTGGTTGACGTGGGTAGCCAAGAAACTCGCCTACCTACAATACGTGAATAACCAAAAGCACAGCTACACCACAATCATGACTGAGGAACTACCCATCATCCTCGCACACCTCGATCGGATCCCAGAAGGAGACCTCTTCCCGAACACTCAACGCACAGGCCAAGCGATGAACCACACCAGATCCCCTGAAGCCCAACAACTCCATGACAAAATGATGGTTGAGGCGTGAACGTAGAAGGAGACGCACAACAAATGGACCCCACCAAAGACGAAGAAGTCAAACAGTTCACGACATCCAGCATACCCATCAACATGGAAGAATACATAATGATCCGAGAGGCCCTGCAGAGCTACGCCATCTTCTTGAGAGACTTAGCCACGACAATCCGCAAACAAAACACTCTAGCCATACTTGAACTGATAGAAGCCGCCGAAGAAATAGAAGCCAAAGCCAATAAGTTTAGGCACTTGCCTTACGTCCTCTTCAAGAGAGGAAAAGGCGAAGCCTGACCTTAACCGAAATAGAATTGATGCCACAGGAGGCATCACATGTTAGCTGAGAACATCTTCTTTCGAGAGTTTAGTGAACTTCGCGTCGAAAGAAATTGACGCAAACACCAAAGCCATCGCCCTTTTTGGCTTGACCCTCAAGTTATCAAACTTTCGAAGGAAGACGTTCAAGGCAAGTTGCAGCCAGAAAATGGTTGTAAAAGAAGGAGGCACATGTATGAACTCAAATAAAGGGCAGGATGCAACGACAATTAAAGTTGTCGTTCCATTCGCTCTTCTGTTTTGCTTAGTAGGCCTTGCTGCACTATCCGTATTCTCCGGGCCAGTGTACGCGTATGGGTACGGCTGGAGTCCGGGACAATGGGTCGTGTGGGGGCTTGCTGGAGTCGTGACAACAATCGGCATATTGGTCATGATAGGTCTCTCACTGCCATATCTCAGGTGGTTAGCTCAATGGCTTGAAAGTGTCAGTCGAAAAGGACTAACTCACCTGGCTAACCTGAACGTGAACGGAAACACAAACAGCAACGAACCAAGCAGCTCATCCAACCTGCTCAGGTTCCAAACCCTCTCATCAATTCAACAACCCCCCACCGAGAATCACCGAGTATCAGCGTCGTTTTACCCGGACGCGCGACAACAGTACATACACGGCAAACAGGCGATAGCGAAGAACATTCTGTCAGCTTTCGGAATCAGGATGGTCAACTCATCAATACGCACAACAAAAGCAACTCTTGAAGTCATCGCGTACGACCTTCGAGACCGTGAAAGACAAGTCCTAGCTGCTCTCGAACAGACCATGGACATGCCGGTGGAACTCAAGCCGATGCAATATTGCTACAACTGCGGCATAGTGATACCCTCAGGAGTCAAGGACCAATTATGCTTGGATTGTCAAACACCCACACCAAAAGCAACCGTACAACCAGTGCCAATAATTGCACACGTTACCCCTCTCCAAGTTTCCCCAACACCCAAAACAGAACTCCCGCCCGTCCCCATTGAAGTCAAGACAGAGACTCCCCCAGTAACACCTGCAATCTTGACTCAAGAGAATACGCTAGCCCAACCACTTGAACCTGAAAAGAAACCGTCTGAAGCACCAATCACAGTAATAACGGAACACAAGGAAGCACTGACGGACGGAACGGTTCAAGCACTAACAACAGTGGAAACCACACCACTCACCCCCAAAGCACTCTCATCGTCCACAAAAGTTCCAATCGAGGAACCCGCCTTGAAACTGGAACCCGCACCCACTGAAGCCCAGCCAAGCGAAATAGTTCCAACACCAACTCCCTCGCCGGCACCAATGCCCGCCGCACAAGCTGACAGTTCACCCAAAACCATAGCAGTCTCAATCGAGGACTTCGTCCAAACCTGCGAACCAATACCTGAAGAAAAGGATGCAGCACCATCCCTACAGTCCGAACCAGAAGCTGAACAAGTCATCACACGAGAACCGCTAGTGCTCGAGAAGCCTACGGAACCGATCACAAACGACCTGGACGACAGAATGTCAACTACAGTCAAAACAGAACAGACAGTCACCGAGACACAACCGGAACCAGCAACAGAACCCCTGACAAAAACTACACCAACACCACAGGTAGTTGAACATGAACTGTTCAGAACACAAAAAACTGTAGGTCACACACAAGCAAAAACCGAAAACACTTCAACCCAAACCTCGGAGCTTGAGGAGGGAATGATTGTGACACTGCATGGCTACGAAAAGCTTGGAAAAACCGCACGGATCGAACACATTCACAAGAAACAGCGCAAACTAACCATCACAGTCATAGACGAAGACGGCAGCTATCTACCCATACCAGTCAAAGTAAACTTCGATAACGTTTCCCCCCTTATACCCGTTGAGGAGGCGCAGCAACAATGACCTTCCAGTCCATTCTTAACACTATCAAACGCGTTATCACCAGAATAGCCAACACGAACAACGTCGTCTCAACAGTGACAGAAGTTCCACCAACAAGCATCACCGCACCCGCCACCACAGCAAAAGACCGTTCGCCCGTAGAAACTCCATCCCACATAAGAACCCCCACATCTTCCATCACGAGGGAGAGATCAGCTATGAAAAGCATAACATTCGATTCCATGTGTGGATACGTGGACATGCGTGGAATCATCTTTTCCCTTGCGTACGGACGAGCACCTGACGAGATCTGGGACAGAGCATGGCTTCTCGTTGAGAGAAACGAAAACCCCCACAAAATCCACTTGGAAACGGAGAGGAGACTCTTGGATCCAGTAACTGAAAGAGCAATCCTAGACCAAGAAAAGATCATGTGGCCGGACGGAAAAACAAGGCTGGTTGCGGTTCCAATAGGCAAGCGCGCCCTCGGAATCATAATCGACTACCCTGGCATACAGATAAAGTGGCGACACCACCCTGCCTTCACCACGAACGAGGGACAGTGCCGCGAAGACATGGGCCGCATCTGGGGCAATGTTTCTCGCAGGTTCTACAAACGAACGCTGATACACTACGTGAGAACCCTGCCCCCTCTCCCCCCATTATCTTAACCCCCATTTTTTTGAGGAGAAAGGGGGAGCCTCCGGCCGCCCATCCAAAGGCGGCCGGATAGGGCACTAGCTCCCGAAAAAACTAGTTGACGCATTAGGGGCGAACCCGCACATTGATCACGCGCGTGTGTACGCTAACCCTGTTCGTCAACTATGTTACCCTTTGCCCCACTCCAGGGGCAAGGGGCTCCCCTTGCCATAAATAATCCAACAACAATTCGAAAGAATGTGGATCAAATTGTGGATGGGTTTTGTAATGTCTTGCGTGAAAGGGCAGATGCAATGTGTCGTTGCCGTTGATTCTTCTTTTTCCTCCTCAACCGTTAACAAAGCTTAGGAGACGATCTGTATGAAAAAGCTTCCGGTTAAACCGTTCAGGGTTCTATTCTTTGATGTGACCGCAGCTGTGACCGCAAGCGGTCAGCTCAGCTACAGGGACATAAAAGACTCTGCAGGCAAATTGCTTAACGCTCATCATAACGACGTGGAGGGACGCATAATAAGCGAAGCCGCGGACATGCTCTCATCAAGCATAAGAGAGCTGCATGACACCACCACGATCCTACAGTCAATAAGAAACCACCTTCCCGCCAAGTACCTCTCACTGAAATTTCGAATCATAATCGAAGACGCAAAACTCGTGAACGCAACGAAACAAAAAACCTGAAACCCTCTGCCCTGAGAACACGAAGTCACAATGAATGATCCACATGGAAGTGAAAGAGTGATATGATAAAGCTGACTGTAAACACGCTGAGCCTTGATGCTCAGTCGTTCTTAGTCTTTCGCGCGAGCGCTAAAGACGCCCTAGAAAGGAATATTTGGTTAGCAACATGTACGGGGTGCAATAAATTGGCAACTCTTGCACTGGACGGGTTTGGTGACGATGGAAGCGTAGGCTTTGTTTGCCTGAACTGCGGTGCCAGTTTGAATTTCGGTTCAGACAAACGAATACGTTTTTCAAGTCCCCTCTGCGATTCCAACAAGCGCTACCGAAACGCAATAAGAGCAAACCTGAGAAGTGAAGGGGTCGATTGGCGGACAGGACAACCCCTAAATCAGTGGAACACAAAATGATTCATGAGGAATAATGTTTATGATCAAGCTGACCCGAAACGTAACGCTGAAAGAGAACAGTCCTCTGAACACTAACGCAGTGGTGCTTGCCATCATCAAAACCTTCGGCAAGGACGGCCTATTCACACACGGAATAACTCAAACACTACTGAGACTCACAAGCAGAAGCACGTTCAACATAGAGCGAATAGACGTGATTTCCAGTCCATGGGGCCCAGACTCGTCCAGGATACGCGGCATCGTCTGGAACCTGACCCTTAACGGCTTCTTAGAGCGTGACATAGGAGAAGATGGCCCCGTACGAATCACACCAAAGGGAGAGATCTGGATGAAGCGCACGCTGCTGGAAGGCTACCAAAACGACGAGAGCGCACTGGCCTGGTTCCTACTCGTTCTTTCACGCCTCAGAAAAAAAAGTGACACACCAGAGAAGGAAGAGATAAAACATGATAAAGTTGCCCGTAATTCGCTTCAGCTGCAGAGCGTGTAACTGCAACTACTTTGAAAGGTTTGGCAACTGTGGCTGTCACAACTACTGCATAAAGTGTTTGCGTGAAAGATTTTTCATAGACAAACAATGCTCAGTTTGTCATACGCCGCTTGGAGAGTGAGAAAAATGGGATTTGACAAGTCCGAAGCCCTATACGAAGAAGCGAAGAAGATTCTCCCCTCAGGAGCCTCATCGAACGTCAGGCTCTCTGAACACGACCCATTCCCCATAATCTTCAGACAGGGAATGGGATCAAAGGTCTGGGACGTTGACAAGAACGAGTACATCGATTACCTACTCGCCTATGGCCCCCTGATCCTTGGACACTGCCACCCAACGGTCATCAGCGCCGTTAAGGAACAACTACACAAGGGCACCATGTTCGGAACCACCACCGAACTCGAGATTGAAGTTGCAAAGAAGATCGCGAGCATGGTTCCTAACGCCGAAATGGTTAGCTTCAGCAACTCCGGCACGGAGGCAACCATGGAAGCAGTAAGAATCGCACGCGCTTTCACTGGCCGCGACAAGATCCTCAAATTCGAAGGACACTATCACGGACACCATGACTACGTTCTCTTCAGCGTTGATTCACCCTCAAGCGTTGCGGGCCTCGAAAACTCACCGGCCAAACTCCCCCTCTATCCAGGCATACCGGAGGAGGTTGCACGCACAATCATCGTTGCACCCTGGAACAACCTGTCCGCACTCGAGCGAACACTGAAGAAGTACGTGAACGACATCGCCGCAGTAATAATGGAACCAGTCATGGGCAGCGCCGGCGTCATTCCCCCCGTCGACGAATATCTCAAAGGAGTTCATGAACTAACACACAAACTCGACATCCTACTAATCTTCGACGAAGTGCTCACCGGGTTCAGGATCGCAAAGGGTGGCGCTCAGGAATACTATGGCGTCACAGCAGACCTCGCATGCTTCGCAAAGGCCCTTGGAAACGGTGTGCCCGTTGCGGCCATCACGGGCAGAAGAGACGTGCTGGGTATGATAGGCCCAGGAAAGATAGGATACGGAGGAACGTACAATGCAAACCCCCTGTGCCTCTCAGTGTGCAAGGCCACACTTGACGTTCTCTCAAGAAACGATGGTGAAGCATTCACCCACATGAACCGCACCTCGAAGAAACTCACGGATGGGCTCCAACAGACCTGTGACAGAACCGGCCACGACGTCGTAGTTCAAGGCGTCGGACCAATGTTCCAACTCTACTTCACAAGACTCAAAAAGATCGCTAACTACAGACAAAGCCTACAGTGCGACTACGAGAAGTTCAAAGACTTCCGCGAAATGATGCTTGAAAGAGGCATATACTTCCACCCAGACGGCACGGAACGCTTCATGCTCTCCATTGCCCACACCCTTGAGGATGTGGAAAAAACATTAGCGGCCGCTGAAGACTGCCTGCTCAGACTACCTAAGAAATACTACCGCACAAGAACAAAAACTGAAACCCCTGCTCCCACACCATCACAGCCACCTGCGCCCACTCCCACAACCTAAAGAAGCAAGACATCGAGGAGGCGAAAAGAATGGAACTACAGAGCGCAGTAGACATTGACGGCGTTCTAGCGGACACCCATACGAGCTGGTGCAATAGATTCAACGCTCAAACCGGAAAGCACATGACAATAAGAGATATCAAAAACTGGACATTCTGGAACGACTTCGGCATCACGGAAGACGACTTCCTAAACATCCATGCCAAAGTGTGGGATGACTGGCAATCGATCCCCCCAACAGAAAAAAACCTTTCCGCAAAAGTTAACGCACTACACCAATTTGGCCCGGTCGATATCCTAACGGCACGGAGAAAAGCAACGGTCAGACCAGCAGCACTATGGCTTGCGATGCACCGCATCCCATACCGCCACCTCATCGTAGCCCAGAGCACAAGCGAAAAATCATTGCTTGGCTATGACGTGTTTGTCGACGATTCCGACGTGGTAATGTCAGCCGTGTCAAAGAAGCAAAACACGTGGGGCATCCTCTACGCCCGCCCGTGGACTGAAAACCTGTCACTCCCTCCAAACGTGTGGAGAATTCACACTTGGGAGGAAGCACCAACAATACTCCGAAAAATCTTAGAAATCGCCATCCAATCAAAATCGTAGGAGGTCCGATGGTCATGATTAAGTTGAAAGTTAACGAAGATGAACTGGATAAGCTGAACGGAAAGCCTTCAATAGCGAACACGGGTGCAGTTGTACTGGCCATAATCAAAAAGGCAGGTAGCAGAGCCTTGCTCACTGACGAGATAACCCAAACCGTGCTGGAATTTGGAAAAGAGTTCAACATGGAAAAGATAGACACCTGGCCTGGACCAACAGGCCTTGATTCGTGGCGGATAAGAAACATCGTCGCCGCTTTCGAACTAAGGGGTTTCTTGAAAGACGACACCCCCATGCACATTTCAAAAGAAGGCGAAGCATGGTTGAAACGCACACTCGATGAAGAACTGAACAAATCCAACCTATCCAAGTTCTGGTCCACCCTCAACGCGGCATGGTCCAAAACCACAAAGGATTAAAAAAGGAAAAGCTCTGTGGAGGTGAGAATTGAAAATGGGTGACATAATCATCCGCATCAAAACCTCCGAACCCGCGGAATGTTTCACTGATGGGATGAAGTACGTGGCTGCGATGCGCACTCGTCTTGGCCTAAGCTGGGGAAGCATAATCGAGTGTGAGCTCCTCGGCGTCGTAAACGAGAAGAACCAGGCACTAATAGGGCACGTGCGCGACAAACTATCGAAAACACGAATAGAAAAACTGAAGAGGCGTTAAGTTTGAACAAGTTTCAGACGATGCTCTACATCAAAATCAAGAAGGGCGAAACCGTCAAATGTGACGGCATCAGGTTCGTTCCCGACAATATGAAATGCAAGAGAATAATCAAAGGGCCAAACACGATGTTCATAATTTTCCCAGCCACGAGGAGCGACGACAGCATAGACCGAATCCTGTGCAAGAAATGCGCTGCCGAAGAAAAACCGAAATTCGTGAAAAAAGTCCTCGAAATCTGAGGAATGAAAGACATGACTGAGATTGAGAAACTAACCAGTCCTGACTGGGGCAAATCACATGCCAAAGCGGTAGTGATAGGCGGCGCTTCCTTCTGTCGAGCAGTTGATGAGACCGAAGCAAAAGAGCGACAGCGCGCCACGTAGACTGACGGTGTAGCCAGTCGTGCTGTGTGAAGTAATGCCTGAAGTCCCCTGCGTGTACAGGGTAGGTAGGGTCGGGCGTTCAAACCGTAAGGTTTGGACTCCTAGAGATAAGAGTTGTATCGGGAAAATGAGTCTTTATTTCCTGAGCAGGGACTCGTTTGGGCTAGCCCCCGATGGAGTCAGCCGAGTAGGACAAAGCCTAGTTGTCCGGGTCGGCGTTCTTAGAGCGGGCAAGGCAACGATAAGAAACCCATAACAGGTAGCTTTTGCACCATGCGATGACACTAGGATAGTGCCAAATGAAGATGCACAGAGGATCAATGACGTGCATCGGATTGAGGAGCGCATGGTTTAGAGAACCACCATCATATTGTGTCGCAAATGATGGGAAATTCTGCCCTTAGATGGGAACCCCACTCTGGTGACGGATGTGGGGGGAAGAACCAGTTAATCCTGGGGTTCTCTCAAGACTGGTGGGTGCCTAAACCCGTTCGTAGTAGTACTTCACATAGAACGTGGGAACCAATCATGCTTGCTACATATGCATGAGAAAGATGCGTGTGTAGATAGGATAGCTGCGTCTGATTTGGCATGATTGGGACACAGGCGTCGTAGTACCCGATAAGGCACTTAACGGGTGCCCCATGGGGAAGGACGCTAGTCCAAAGTTCGACAGTCCGAGTTGTGTGGCATGGCAGTGCGTACCACCAAAGGAGGACTGAGAAGGATGGTCGTACAACAAACCGTCCGGCGACGGATGGGTGTCCCTTCGGGGACAGGTCAGACCATTCTCGTTCTCCAGAGTGGGTTGGCTGCTGCAGCTATCCTGAGGAAGGACAAGCGGTTTCGCCGTTTGTTTCCATTACTCTGGAGGCGAGAGTGGCTTGACAAGGCGATCGACGAAGTACTTGACAACAGTGGCTCGGAGACTCCGGGCGTGGACGGGAAGCGCGGCTCATGGCTTCGTGACTCAAACGCACGGGCGCTGTTCGTTAGGGATCTTCAGAGGTCGCTTCGAAAATGCAAAGGACGATTACGGGTCTCGCCTGTCCTTCGGGCATATGTGCCAAAGGCAAGTGGGGATCAGCGTCCGATAGGAATTCCAACGATAAGAGATAGGGTCGTGCAGATGGCTTTGAAGATGGCACTTGAGCCAATCTTTGAGGCTGACTTTCTGCCGAATTCCTGCGGCTTCCGCCCTGGCAGGAGCACGTTGGATGCCGTCCTACCAGTATACCGCTATGGGGACAGTCAAATTCGGTATGGTTGGGTTGTTGAGGGCGACATTAAGGACTGTTTCGACAACTTAGACCATAAGATTCTGATGGATCGGATTCGGCGTAGAATTGCGGATCGTCGGATTCTGAGGTTGATCTGGTGCTTCCTGAAAGCGCCTGTTGTTGAAAGGGGTAAGCGTGCCATTGCAGGAACGGGAGAGGGCACTCCACAAGGGGGTGTTCTTTCTCCGCTACTGGCAAACATTTACTTGAACATGTTTGACCAGTATTGGTATGCAGTCTGGGGAAAACAGACAAGGCAAAAGCTTTGGCTTGCCAGAAAGAAAGGCAAGGCGAGCTGTGTGCTGTTCAGATATGCGGACGACTTCATACTTGTTGCAAAAGGCGACAGGAGTGGAGTGGAATGCATAGCGCGCAGAATCAAAAAGTATTTCCGCAGGCAGATGAATCTGGAGTTGTCGACGGAGAAAACCCGGGTAGTGCCGCTGGAGAGGGGAGTCAGATTTTTGGGCTTCCATATTCGGCGAGAACGCCTAGGACACTTCAGCTGTGTTAGGATACGTCCAACTCACGGTAATGTGGCTCGACTGCGTGTTAAGCTGCAGTACATGTTGGGAAGGCAAGCAGAAGCTGACGATCCCGCAATAAAGATCACGGAGCTCAACCGGGTCTTGAACGGGTGGGCGAATTACTACGCTCCCGTCAACGCTTACAGAAGCTTCAGCTGGGCGGATTACACCACTAGACGCCTTATCGATATATGGAACAAGCACAAAGGCAAGCAATATAAAGGAATGCTGAAACAAGAGGGATCTCGGAGAATCTTCAGACGGGGCAAAACCCGAGTGGAGCTTTTCCGCATGTTATCCCTCCCTAGTCAGCATACTTCCCTGGATCTGAAGACCTGTTGGAGGTACCGCCATAAACCGAACCCGTATTTAACGGGAAAATATATGGCGTGCACCAAGGAAGACCAGCCCTTGATAAACGTCCGAAATGTTCACCCGATAGACCCAAGGTACAACGTCGAGATATACCTTCAGAATCGCCTGAAGCGGTTCGAGGTGGACAACTGGCGTTGCGTCAACTGCGGGGCATTGGATGATCTGATGACTCACCATGTCGAACCTGTTCCTAGAAGCGGAGTTTTCGATCCTGCATGGGTGCACAGGGTCGAGAATTTGCGAACAATGTGCACCAATTGCCACAAGACCCTTCCGCGACATTAACGGAAGGACGACCGTTAGAGCGCATCAGTGCCTAAGCCACACTATGTGAAGACTGATTGCCAGAACGCGGCATTGAAAACCGCAAGTAGGACAATCCTTGGTCGAATAAGGAGTGAAAAGCCCGGTGATGCGAAAGTATCCCGCCGGGTTTGTGCAGGGGAGGGCGTGTAGATTCCTGCCCGACAATGAGTTGGGAAAGGCAGCACGCTCTTACCCATCGCGTCATACGCGACGCATTTGATATGCCCACCTGCATTGATTGTAGATACTCTCTAGTCATACTAATGCTGACACTGGATAATCCTCCCGTCTGGGTGCTCACAGCAGCCGCCCACATGCTCCACGACTGGCATCGGTTCGTCAAATACCACCACATGCACCCACGCAAGTACAAACGCCAAAAGTGAGGAAAAACGAATGCTACAACTACCCGTGAAAACCATGCCCAAAGGGAAACAAAGAGAAGTCTTCATAATGAATTTCGTTCTCGACGGCTGGGCTTTGGAAGGCAAAAACCAAAGCGGAGACATACTCGAGTGGCGCGACAAAAAATGGAAAATCATTCACAGACAACAAGAACCAGCGGGAGAACGATTTATTCTCGAAGAACCATGTTGACACAAAAAATGGAAACAGGGGTGAATCGGTTGAAACATCAGAAAGTTGTGGCCTTTGAGATAATATCAGATACACCTTACCCTGACGCCGACGTGGCAGATCTGATTCTGAAAGGAGAACTGAAACCATTGCTGCCATCAGACAGACGGCTATTAGGGCAAACACCGTGGAGACAGCTGCGTGATTAAGTTTGCTACCACTTCCTCTTGAAGCCCCCTTCAACAAGCCACTACATCTTCCAAACACGGTTGACGCAAACGAATTCCTCAAACAGATCTGTACCCCCGACCTCTTAGGTTACAGAGTTGAAGAAAAGCGGTTAACTCCCCGATCAAAGACCGCGGGTAAAACTACAACCCGATCCTTCCACATTGCGGACCGCAAATTCGGGTGGATAACTGACACGGATGACCCGGAAGAACGCGAGGGCGTACAATCAGCAAAACGCCTAGTGGAAACCCTACTAACCCTAGGTGCAAGACCGACTTTCACACAAGTAGACAACCACGTCATTTTCAGATTCTACTTTGATGTATCCTCAAAACGAAACCCTGCATACTACGATATAAGTACCAACTATAACCCCCACAGCACAGGCATCCAAGAAGTACACGTGTCCGTGTTCTCTCGTCATCCCCCGGATGACCAAGTCGTTAAGAATGTGGCTCGCCTCGACAAAACGCTGCACACCATTTTTCACCTCTGCGGAGTACCTCTCCTGAAACTTCCCTACTTCTTTTTCTAAAGCTGAGAGGCGAAATGATTGCCTACCTGTCCACACTGTAAACGAAAAATACGTTACCTGCTCCGACACCGCGAGGTGACGGAGGAAGGAGAGGCCCGCCTTGAAGATGATAAACTCAAGGTGATCCCCATGGGTGTTTCGTATCATGGAACCCACTATTTCTGTCCGTACTGTGAAAAAGAAGTGACCAAGCTAGATGCTGAAGCACTCACTTTTCTAAGCCAAAAAAATAAGAGGTGAACGAAAGCATGAAGGAAACAACCTGCCCACGAGACAGCACCGACACACGAGAGAGAAGGAGAACGAGAATCCGCAAAACTCTCACACGCCTCGACAATGAGCACGTGTGGATGCTTGTTACCACTTGCATAGTGACCGGATTCATAACCCTAGTACCACCAACCTTCGTAGCTTGGATTCTGTTTGTTTTGATCTGGCTGATGCAGAGTTTAGACGTCTTTGACCTCTACCTTCATAAAATCAACAAGATGGGTCGTATATTCGCAAAAGCGGGGCTCATTTGATAACCCCTCGGGAACACCCAAAATGTTCAACTAGCCTTTCTAAGTTGAAAAACAAGAGGTGAACGAAAGCATGAAGAGAGCAACCTGTCCACGATGTGGCGACGATGACGTGGTGGCTTTGTACGCAATACCAATACCGGTTGGTTCCCTAGTTTGTAGATCCTGTGGCTTGGTAGCTCCCCCAGAAAGCTTCGGCATCAAAGCCACTGCACAAGGATGGACGTTAAAACTCCGCAGAACCCTTGCCCGTCTTGATAACCTGCACGTGTACGTAGCCATTGACACTACCCTGGTGACCGGATGGGTAATCCTAATGCCATCCCTTGTTTGGGCCTGGATCTTGTTTGTTGCGATAGGGATAGTAGCGTTCGCAGATCTGTTTGACGTCTATGTTCGAAAAATCAACAAGAAAGGCCGCCTGTTGGTAGAGGCCGGAATCATCTAGAAAATCAAGGATGATTGAACTGAATGTGTTGAATACTGGAGGTGAAACGAATGATCAAAAAAAGTGACCTCTTCAATCCTATAACCGCTGCGGTTTACAGGATACAAAAACCAGTGCTGCACAACTTGCCCACATGGTTGCCCAGCAGAGTTATTGAGGCAGTGGAAGGCCTGTTCCACCCCTTCTCTTCCCTTTTCTGTTGGAAACTAGAGCACAAGATACACCTTTACGAAAAGGTGCGCGCAAAAGCAAACGTGAACGAAGTTATGATAGGCCACATTTGCAGTTGTGACCTGCCGAACACCATTGATGGAAACATGCTGGAACACGTGTTGGAAGAAAACGAAACGATGCCCTGTAAAAACTGCAGAAACGCAAGGCCTCTTGGAATTCCTGAGCCCACGGCGGGCGAGTAAACCTTCCCTAAATCTTTCGTAGACTGTTTCAGAGGTGATCATGAATGCGGGATCCTGATAGGATAGATAGAGTGTGCGAAAAACTTCGTTTGTTATGGCACCGTTATCCGGACCAGCGTCTCGGTCAACTGATCGAAAACTACGTTATACCCTCAGGAGAGATGCGTGGTCCTTTAACTTCTTGGCTATTCCAATGTGAAGACGATGCTACCGAAGAGAACTTGAACAAAAAGCTCAAAGAAAACGCTTAGTTCGGGCAGGGGATGAGAACATGTTTCAGTTGAAGGTTAACTGGGAAAAGCTTCGACGCTTGTTAGCGACAAAGCAGAACGTGTGGCAGTTCTTACAGAAAGAGGATGAGTGTCATCACATGACAATTTACAGACATCCACAGGGCCGCGTGAAGATTGCACATTATAGGAATGGGTTCGGTGAACCTGACGGGCTTGTTCATATCGAATTGGAAAAACCTGACGGCTATCATGAAACAAGCAGGACCATGACTCCTCAAGAAACCATAGCGTTTGGACGCGAACTCATCAGGCGCGCAAAACTCGTTGAAAAACAGGTACACGAATGGAAAACTCGATCGCCTTGAGAAGAGATAGATAATGATAATGGCAGAATAGAAGAAAAGGAGATGCTTGAGTTTTGACAGTTTGGTTGAAAGAAGAGTTCAAGATCCTGCAACGTTTCATTGGGCTTGAACGCCTACGCCTTCGAAAGTTGACCGGTAAAGTCAGCAGAGATCTAGCGTGGAGCAGAACTACCGGCAAATCTGTTTGCTTGGGGTGCGGCTACCGCGGAGAAGACATCCAAGGAACACGTGCCAACCTGTGGCAGGGGTATGGTTGCCCGCAGTGCCATTCCGCTTTGGTCGTCAGATTCATTGACCAGAAAAATCAACCCAAGGATCAATGCACAACACAGAACTTCGTGCAGGAGACCCTCCCTTGAAACTGTACACAATTTGTGCAAGGAACAATGTGACCCTCGTTGAGGCAGAGGACAAGGACCACGCCTTCGCCAAATACTTCCAAGATATTCTGGAGAACAAAGTATCACTGGAGAAACTTGGGAACATCATTGTTCTTAATGACCACGGTAAAGAGTACCCCTTTCGAACGGTTCCCCTGCTATGGCAGATGGGAGTCATCGATGATGACGCTGCGATCGAAAACATTAAAAACGTTCTCGGAATAGAATCAACGGAGGAAGCCCGTGTAGTGTTGATGCTTTGTGCGAAGCGTGACGCGCGTCTCATTCCCATGATAAAAAGCAAGAACGATAGAGACCCTCAATGTTTAAAAGAAAGAGGAAAAGAGAGTTAACAAAAGGAGGCGTTTTGATTTGACACATTTGAACTCACTTGAAAGCGCCGACGATATTCCTCAAACACGTGCCTTCACGAACGAAGGTGATCTCTGATGACCACTACCAAGGCATCCATAAAGAAGGGCGTCATTGTTAAGATCCCCTGCCGCATCAAGAAAGGCTTCTTCCCGGATGAAGCACTGATGAGGGTAAGCGGAAAAAAGCTCAAGGAACCAGTTGTCGGATACGTGAACGTACAGTCGATCGTTCAGGAGAACGGTTCAACGTTCGTTCCAACGCTAGTGATGTTCCGCCCAAACCGTAAGGAAGCCGCGCTGTTCTTCCCCGGTGAAATAATTTCAGGAACAAACCCCGTAACCCTCCCGATAGACTGGTTAGCTAAGAACTCAACAGTCTGCTAATCATTAGAGGTGACAAACGATGAAAAGTGTTTGTTCAACCGGTTCATCCGAAGAAATGACCTTGATGGCTGCGCTGACCACGATGTCAAAAATAGCCTCGGTTTGGGCCAGCCTACTGGAAGGAAGATCATCCCTCTATCCTCCTCTTCCCGGAAAAACTGTGAATCCCCTCTGGGAAACAGAACATGAAAGACGCCGGAAGATCCTGGAGACGTTCTGCCTGTTCTTCTTCTCAAGCGTCGATTATGAGGCCGCTCTGCAACGGGCAAAAGGCAAAGACACGAACGAGACAAAAAGGTTGACATTGATATTCATGAAAGACGCTGCCCTGCACGCAGGCATCATTTCCTCCTTCTCGCTCAAAGAAAGACAAACCCGGTACAACCAGATCAAACGACTGTACAAACTGCTACACACAGGAAAGACGCTCACTAGAAAACAGTGCAACATGTTCTCGACAATCCTGATCGAACTGGGCGACATATCCCAAACTAGAAACAGCATGATGATGAACCTTACTAACCGAGTAATCACTGGCAGAAGCGTGCTACCCAACCCTGACAGCCAAAAAAACTATCCCCCTAAGCATTTGTGAAAAAATGAAGACTTGAAAGGAGACTGCTTGAAGATGAAACAATTTCTGTTGAAAGCTCGTTTTGTGTCTTTCTGGGTTAGGATTCGTCGGCGGATAGTACCTATTAGTGCAGAGTATTGCCCCTATTGTGAACTTCATCTTCCCCACGATAATAGGGATTGCCCCCGATCATCTGTCTACTGGATTCATCGTGCTCGCTACGACCGCCCTCTTTACACTGGAGTATACGATTGAGGTTGATTGAAATTGACATTCCATGATGAACGTTCAGAACAAAACCGGGTACACTCGCAGTATTGCCCTTGTGAGCAATGCATTCAGCTGCGCTGGGCAATAAGAGAAATGCTGTCGCCGGTGCGCTGCAACTTTTGCGGTAAACTCTATGACCTAGGCAACGTTGAAGTCATAACCCGCTGGGTCGACTGTTCAGAATTCATTACTCCCTGTTGCCACAGACGAGTGGACGATCGCCCCGAAGGCCTTTTTGGTGTTTCGAGAGCAGCGTTCACACGAATTGAACGGATGAAGGAGGTCTGAAACCATGCCAGTTCAGATTGAAGCAGTGATCGTGCCCGGCTTCAAACTCGTAGCCCACAACTCATGCATGAGCATGGGACAATACTACCCTGAAGACGACTGGCCCATAACCGTCCTAGCTGAAGACATGGATCAGCTTGAGCACAAATACGTAGAGAAAATCTTCAACTCCGGCATCGTAGTTGGCAACGTTGACATCTGGCCCGCTAACCTTCTAAAAGTGCCTGTCGCATCAACCTCAAAACTGTTCGTGTGGACCAAGGGAACAAAGCTGAGCCTGCAGGACGTGTGTGCCTTCCGTAATAGGGTGGAAACGTCTGAAGAGTACAAAACAAAACAGCGCGAGAAGCAAGAGAAAGAGAAGAAAATAAAGGACGCAGCACAGGAAAAGACAGAACAACTACAGAGACAGAACGACCTCAAACAATACCACCACCTTAAGAAACAATTTGAGTCGGAATGGGACGACTGGGAATGGGACGACTGGGAGGGCTGTTAAATGAGCGAAAAAGAAGAGGACACAGTTCAGTCCGAACTGTACTACGAATCTGGCTGTCAAAGGGTATCACTGAGCCAAGCGATGGCGCGTGAGTCCATGTACCTTGAGAATTATTGGTCGATCGCTTGTGACATATGCAGTGAACACTTTCATGTACCTCAAGAGTTAATTGCAAAGGACCCACATAAACCAACGCTGTATGACAAGAAAAATGCGCGACTGTTAGATGCCCAACTACGACGTCTGCTGAACCACAGGTTAAAACACGTCCAACAAGACCTTGAGAAACTGAACACGAGGGAGGTGACCATACAATGAGACTGGCCGGAAAAATCACACTCATTGTTCTCTGGGCTTTATCCATTCTAGCGACGACAACGCCCTACGCTTACAGCACCCCAATTTTCGGATATGCCCTGCTGGGCATGGCAATTGTTAGCAGTGGCGTAGCAATATACTGGGCTGGATACGAACCGGGAACGATCCGACAACTGAAAAGACAAGAACTGTTTCGCAAAACCCTGGCAATAACCAAGACACACAACTGGCTGTTCCAAGTAGCACAAATAAGACACATGATAATGAACCCTGCAATTCAAAGAAACGCTCTAGATGCCCCCGCCTTTGTACGAGAATTGCAGCACGAGAGCACTGAAGTTGCGGGCCACAAGAACCTATTCTACGACCCAATAGAGGGCTGTCTGTGGTGCCATGATCCAACAAAACCCCTGATTCACACTACGCCCATAGACCAAACGCCTGAGAGTGGAAGTAAACCGGAATGAACTCACGCAACCTATACTGTCTACAGTGCCAAAAGGTAACGGGACACTACTTCGATGAACATACGTCCTTCTGGCGCTGCGGAACGGTCACATCTAAACCGTCAGAAATCATCACCACCTGCGATTTCATTTACCTCGAATTACAGCCGGACTTGATATCGAGGTGACAGACTTGGGAAAAATAGCAGAGGAAGTGCTGAAAGAAGCAGATAAACTGATCGTCCGAAACCCCATAGATCCAGTGTATTTGCCAATAGGTTGGATCGCAGTGCCGAACGTTAAAGACCTGCTCCACAAGGTCGAGCAACTAACCGAACAAGCCTGCTCACCGACAAACAACCAGTCAGCCTGACAGAGGGCAGCACCGCCCTTGCCGGTTGAACACAAACTGTTCATAATAAACGTCGGGGCTAACGCAAGCCACGGCGCCCTACGCAGCCCAATCCTTCCAAACGGACACTTCGTCTTCGTACCGATCCCTGATCACCAAGCGTTTCACCGGTTACCTCAGTACCGAGAACTGGTTGACCCGAACGGACCGGCCCTCAAAGACTATATGCCCAAACGGTTCTGGCCTCTGCGAGCACACAACGACCCTGAATTTTACACCTGGACGTACGGCGACTACCCCACACACTCACCAAGAGCAGCCAACCTGAAACACCTCGAACTAGGCGACACCCTCTTCTTCCTAGCACGACTAACCGAATGGAGAGAAGACCAATTCACAAACGAGTCTGCATTCTACCTCATCGGCTTCTTCGCCGTTGAACACATATTCAAAGACGTTAACCATAAGCCTCCACCACAAACACTCAAACAGATCCAAAACAACGCACACGTACTGCGCGGACTATCAGACCCTGCACTCTGGGACGATTTTTGGGTTTTCAAAGGGTCAGCGACAGAGTCACGCTTGTTCAAAACGCCTGTTCGCTTTGACAGACCATTTGCAACCAAAACCCTGAAAAGCGCAAACGGAAAACCATGGCAGTGGAAAAGAAACACAACAGAACTCCAAACGATAGGCTCGTACACACGATCGTGCCGCATGATATCAGACCCCGCCCAGATAAGCAAGTTCTGGAAACTGGTCGGAACACATCCTTAGAAGGAAGAAACGTAAATTGATCAAGTTACACATCCCCGGAAGAAGCAAACCTAAATCGAGCGAACATGAGTGGGAGTGGATGCGGGATGGTCCTGACACTGATCTTTTCTGCCGTTATTGTTATCTGCCCAAAAGAGCCTGGGAACGGAAGCCAGATAAATACGCCGTGTGTGAGAAGGAAGAATCTCAGGAGAGTCAGACGACACTTCAAACCCTCAAAAAAGTAAGCAGTCCCATCAAGGCACTCGACCCACAACATGAGACCTAACAAGCCTCGGAGGTGATCTCCCATGACAGCAACAACGAATCGTAGGAAAACTTGTGATGTGTGTGGTAATGAAGTGGAACGCATCGTTCCTCCATCTCATCATGACGTAGACACATATCGATGCAAAACATGTGGCCACCACCAAGACGCTTATCCAAGAATTTACACTTAGATCTTCCGTTGAAAAACGCGAGGAGGTGAGCGTGATGAAAAAATTGCCAGTCGGTTCCATAAAATCGCCAGTCGGTTCCATAGTTTTGATTCCGTGCAAGGTGAAGCCAGGAATGCGCGCTGATGAGCGCTTCGTTAGAATTGAACGGAAAGCCGATGACCCAATAGTAGGCTTTATTGACAAAAAGTGGATCGTGGAGAAGAACGGTGCACAATTCATCGTTGGCAGCGTGTTCGAGTGGATAAACGATGACCAATTACGAGTGTTCATGCAGGGTGAACTTTCCACAAACAACATTCCATCCTTCTTAAGATCAGATGTAACTGAAGCCGACGTTTGACGCTGACGCGGTAACGTCCTTAACTGCTTCAAATAAGCATTCAGGAGATGATGTTCTTGTTAAAGCTGCGAGTTAAACCCGGCACGCCCTCCTTTCCCGTGAGGACCATGCACCGGGATGACGCTGCGGAACTGTGGCATCACGTCAACCGTACTTATCTCATCGAAAGAGAGGGATTAAGGCCGCTCAGCAACGCGAACGAGCCGCTCCCGAAGAATTACCTAGACGTTGAGGTGCACACTCACTTCAAAATAACCACCCGCTTCAGAAGTGACGTGCTAGACGACATGCACCTGAGCGTTGAAGACTTTTTCAGCATCCTTCAGCACGCGGGAATCCATCCCACGTTCGGACTGTGGGGCCTTTCAACGCCACCAACGATCTGGTTCGCACTATCCCCAAGTCTGAAAAAACCAGCAGTCTACGAGATAGGCACCATGTGGGGCGGCGGCGAGAAGGAAGTGCACCCCAAAATCCGCTGTAAGAAGCTCGATTGGGTTACTATTGCAAAAGCAAAGTTTGTCGACCAACTACTGTACACACTGATCAAGGAAACCACCTGGACGCCAGGAGGCACAAGCCAGATGAAGGCAATTGTGAAAGCAACGGGCAAGAAGACTGAAGTTAGAGACTATGGCCCAAAGTTTCACCCACGATACTGGGATGATACTCAGGGCTATAACGTCGAAGAACTAACCTTCAACTCTTGATCAGAGTAAGCTACTCTTATTGAGTGGAGCACCATTGTTGGAGGTGGAACATTGGGATAAAAAAGAAGCAGTCAGTATTGCTGAAGAGGCGCTGTGGCAACTAGCAAAGTGCAGAAAAGACTTTCCGAGAGCATGTGAGTTTGTTGCAAGAAAGATGGACGTCTCGGATACAGCAATTGAAGAGGCAAACAAACTGCTTCATCCCAACGAGCCCCTCTAGAATGTGTGCAGTAAGAAAACAGAACTACTGACGTACGCGAATTTCAGGAGGGAACTGTCATTGGAACCGAAGAAGAAGACCACCAAAATCGTCATAAAGATCACGAATGACGATGACCCATTACTCTATGACGAGATCGGCGTCTTCAGTGGTGAAGTCACATCCAAGGTTGCTGTAAACCATTGGCGGCGTGGTGGAGATGTTAACCGCGAACGGGAATGGTTCAATCCTGCTAACTCGGGAACCAAAGCGAATGCGGAGAGAGATTACCTGCTAATGATGAACATCTGCAAGAACAACACGTCATTCATTCACATCCGCGCAGTCGCCATGATAGAAGAAGACGATGCTGAGACGCGAGAGGTTGACACTGCAGGGCTTGGAGGAATACTGGATGATGATGAAGTAATAATCAAACAAACGAAGAAAGCTCTCCTGAGTGAGCTTGGCAACAACTTGAGAGAAGCGGGCGTCTCAGATGATGACATCAAAGAAGCAATGAAGGACGTGGAGGTGGAGTATGATTGATCGCGCTGCCTTTAACCGCTGACGATGAACACTTCGTGTTTCTCATCGCCGCGATGGAGGCGGGAAAAAAGGGAGACCCCGTGGACGTGCAGGAAGTCATCTCGCACATGAACGCACTTTTCGAAACATACGAGTTCAATGACAGGCATGGAACCGAGTACGACTATGTGATCAACACGAGTGATGTGATTCCCGAGACCCCCTGTAACACCCGTGATCGAATGTGGAAGTGGATCGAACGCATCAGCAAGAAATTCCACCAAGAGATCAATGTAGAAGGCCCGTCTGGAGAGTACATTTATCTAGCGGGTAGCGACTGGACACTATCTGATAATGACTTTGACACAAACAACGATGGAAAAACGGTGATCGGAGACGACCTCGCCGAAAAAATGCACACCCTCCTAGAATTCAGGGCTGAATGGCTGAAGTTCACAGCGAAGCTTGAAAGCCGACACAAGAAAAAAGGCGACAAACAAACTTGAAACCGCAAAAAGAGATCACGAGCATCACTCTCAAAACGGGAATTGACTACGATTATCCAGTGGACGCGGTCATCGGAAGTTTTGACCGTGACTCAAAGTCTGACCTATCAATAAACCATTGGCGCCGTGGCGGAAACCCCCATGATACCTGTGAATGGTTCAACCCCGCGAACACAGAAACCAAAGCAGACGCAGAGAGAGACTACCTTCTAGTAATGGAAATATGCAACAATCGCAAGTTCTTCACCCGTGTTCAGGTTACCGCCAAAATCAACATCAAGGTGGGAGGCCTGTGGCTGAACTCCAATGTCGCATCAGACCTGTACGATGGAATTTTGAACAACGACCATGAAGGCATAGAAGAAGCAAAAAAGGACGCCACATCAGATGCTACGAACCTATTGTTGGAGGCGGGATTCTCCCAAGCGCAGATCAATGCCGCAATGAAAAAAATGGAAGAAGAGGAATGGGGCGGCTGATCAAAGTGACTGTGCAGACGAAAACAATAGTGACAATTAAGTGCAATGTTTGTCACCGAAAAATAGATACCGAGTATGAAACTGCCACCACCGAATGGGGCGTGACGCTGCAAATACTCCACGCTGAACACGACGCGGAAGAAGCGGGTTGGAAGGTAAACTCTGACGCAGACCAGCACGTTTGCTTGGACTGCCAAAAAATTGGCATTAACGAATCCATAAATCTTAGGAAACAGAACGCTTAAATTAACGTGCTGATAGAACGGAATACAGCTTGGAAAGGGGGAAGAAAAAGGCATGCTAGAGGACAATAAGAGAATCGTCATATCCGCAGAACGAAGATGCAGGGTGCTGGCTGAACTCATGTCAGTGGCCAAAAGGATCGAGAAGAGACGAAACAAGCAAATCCAAAGCAAAGACGAATGGAGACAACAGTTCGATCAAATACTCAACGAGATCTTCATAGTCCGAACAGACGCAAAAAGGAGGCGCAGCAAGTAATGGCAGAAGTGATTTTCAAGCGCGGGTGGCTGAAGGAACAACTCGAGAAGGCCGCGAAGGACGTAAGTGAGTGGCCCCAGTGGATGAAGGACGCCTGGAAGAAAGACCAGCGCTTCGGGCCCGTTAAAAAACTCGCCCCGGCTTAATAGTTGAAACCTTCGAGCTGGGATGGCCGGGAAAACAGATCGAGAAGACGTTAGTGTGCAAGTTTCTTGAGGTGAGAACGATGCCCATAGTAATCAAAGGCGAATGGAACATGCCTGAAGAGTCCGCGAAACCAGAATCATTCTCTGTTGATGCAAAGTGCCCTAACTGTCATAGAGGAACTCTTCAAAGAGGCACGAAGAAGAATGATGTAGTTCAAGTCTACTGCCCAGACTGCGGGTTCACCGCAAACAAAAAATAAACAAAAAGGAGGGAATAACCTATGGAGTTAAATTTGGTGAGACGGTACAAGGATAGACGCCTAGAAATGAGAGTTTTCCATCAGCTGAGGGAACAGAAAGGCCAGGTCCTAGCCGGGAAAGTTCTTCGAGAAGGTTTGCTCAGTGAGGCGGGTGCACAGTTTATGCACATGGCCCAAGAGGACATGGAAAGATGGTCGAGAGAGGAAAGAAACACACTATTTTCGCTGATAGGCATCTTGTTGGCAGCAGCTCTCCTTCTGGCCCCGATAAGCATACCCATATTCTGCATTGTCGGGTTGGTTACAGCTATCATGGCCCTCTATCGTCTGCAAAAATAGTTGAAAAGAGAAAAGGGTGAGAAAGAAGTGGACCACATCGAACTTAACCATGATGGCACTCCGAAACGCAGACACATGCTCTGAATTGGCGATGACATGGTAAAATACGAATACTGGGGACAGTAAACGTACGGAGTGGATAACAAAATTGGGAAAACCGAAGACCATAAAGGTAAAACAAACAGCGCGACCAAGCATTTTTGACAAAGAGTACACGCACGAATTGTGTCCTAAATGTCGCCGCAAGAACCTGCGTTTCGGATTCCTGACTGACAATACCCCCCGCATCAGAAGAATTCGCGTCAAGAACACAGACATACCAATAATGTTCTGCCCTGCATGCGGATTCTACGGCAGAGTTAAACAGTCTAAACAAACCAAGTCTGTCGTCCAAACTACAAGCGTTTTCCCTGAAGCGGACGCTTTATAGATCGCAATTTCTCCCACGCATTAGAAACCTGTGGCTGAAGTTGCGGGCTTCCTTGAGGTGATCCCTATGAGAAACTTACCTCGAAACAAGCTGCTCCGGAAAGCGTACGCTTTCCGGCTGGCCAGAATGGCAAGTTCAAAGGCTCCCGCTGGCGAAGTCTACGAGTACATGCGCGTCACGTAAGGAACTGGCTGAATTTTAGTAAGCCGGTTTCTGTGCTGTATGGAGCAATGCCCGAATGACTCCGCTGCGTGTGGGGTAGGTAGGGCTGGGCGTTCACAACCATAAGAAGGTTTGGACTCCCGAAGGTAATCGTCCCAGGCAGGCGGATATTTATTTTCTGAGCAGGAATCTGTCTGGAGCCCTGGTGGAGGCAGCCGATAAGGACTCAGTCTAGGAGTCCGAGGCGGCGTCCTTAGGACAGGCAAGGCAACGAATCAGAAACCCACAACAGATAGCGTAGACACCATGCGAGGACACTAGAATAGGCTGGTTTATTTTAACCCAACAGGGCGGCGAGGATCAATGACCCGACCTTGGGTGCGCATGGTATAGAGAACCACCACATGTGTTATGTATGACAGGTGGGAAATCTTCTTCGTTGAGAAGGGGAGAATTAGCCGACGTGCTGAGGTTCTCTCGATAGAGCAAGAGGAAGCCTTGACCGCGAGGTCTTGGCGGATTTGTTCGTACTGGTGGGTGCCTAAACCTGTCCGTAGTAGTGCTCTGTACGGAACGTGAGACCCAACTCCACCTGTCGCGTCTGTGTTGGCGTGAATAGGGCAGCTGCGTCTGATTTGGCGGGGTTGGTTCGCAGGAGTCATAGTACCCGATATGGCACTTAATTGGTGCCCCATGGGGAAGGACTCCAGCTTGAAATTCGACACCTGAACTGTTTAGGAGGGCAGAGCGATCCGTGAATCAGGAGGAGTGAGAATATGGTCGTAGTCTGTCAGGCTGACCCGCGAGGGTTGGCTCCAGTACCCCGTCTACGGACGGGCGAAGGTCAGACCATTCTCGCACTCCAGAGCGGACTTGCGGCGACTGCTGTAAGGAGAAAGGGGTACAGCTTTAAGCGGTTGTATCCTTGGATCTGGAGGCGGGAATGGCTTGGCAAGGCTCTCGATGCAGTCCTTGATAACTCTGGTTCGGAGACGCCAGGGGTGGATGGGAAACGCGGCAGCTGGTTGCGTGATCCGTCTGCCAGAGCCAGCTTCATCGGGGATTTGAGCAGGGAGCTCCGGCAGCGATATAAAGTCTCGCCGGTTCTGAGGAAGTACGTTCCGAAGGCTGGTGGAGCACAGCGACCGATAGGCATTCCAACGATAAGAGATCGGGTTGTGCAGATGGCTTTGAAGATGGTTTTGGAACCCATCTTCGAGGCTGATTTTCTGCCCAACTCGAACGGCTTTCGCACTGGGCGAAGCACGCTGGAGTGCGTTCTGCCGCTGTATCAGTATGGAAACGCGACGCACGGGTATGGTTGGGTGATTGAAGGCGATATCAAGGGATGCTTTGACAACATCAATCACAGAGTTCTGATGAATGCTGTCCGGCGTAGGATAGCGGACAGAAGGATTTTGAGATTGATTTGGCGCTTTTTGAAGGCGCCTGTTGTCGAGCGCGGTGTCCGAACCAAAACGAGAAAGGGAACCCCTCAAGGAGGAGTCCTCTCACCGCTCCTGGCAAACGTGTACCTTAACGAGTTTGACCAGTATTGGCTTGAACATTGGGGAAAACTGACTGAATCGAAGCGTAAGTACTGGCGGAAACGCGGAAAAGCCAGCTGCGTGCTGTTGAGATATGCCGACGACTTCATTCTGACCTGTAAAGGGGAAAGAAGGGGAGTTGCCGACATAGTCAATGAAATTAGGTCGTTCTTTGCGGATCAGTTGAAACTGGAACTGACTCCTGAGAAGACCAAGGTGGTGTCGCTGGATGATGGATTCGAGTTTCTCGGATTCAGAATTCAGCGATGGCGGCTCGGACACTACGGAAGGTGTGTTCGAATATACCCGACCAGGAGAGGTGTGGCGCGACTGAAGGTCAAGCTGCATCGTATGCTGGGACTGCGGGCGAACGCTGATAGTCAGACCCTGAAAATCCGAGATGTTAATCGGGTCTTAAGGGGCTGGTCGAACTACTACTGTAAGGTCAACTCAGAGCAGCAGTTTCTGGCTGTCGACTATCTGGTGGATAAGCAGGTTGTGTCCTGGCTTGTCAGGAAGCAGAGAATAACTGTCCGTGAAGGATTCCGTCAGCTTAGAAAGGAGACTGTGTTTCGCCTCTCTTCTCTAAGCAGTCAGCGTATCTCCAGAAACCTCCGCGCCTGTTGGAAATACAGGTCAATTCCCAATCCCTGCTTAAGGAAAGGGTATGAGACCAGCATTGATGACGGGGAGCTGCCCCTGGTTGATGCCCGAGAAGTCCACCCAATCGACGCGCTGTACGACGAAATCTATCAGATCAACCGCTTAAAGGCGTTTGACCGTGATGGGTGGCGTTGTGTGGATTGTGGAGAAAGGGTTGGATTAATTGCCCACCATGTCCAACGCGTTCCCAGAGGAAAAGTTTTCGATCCTGCACTCGTGCATAGGGTCGAGAACCTGAAAACGCTGTGTGCGAGATGCCATAGAAAGTATAGACACTCTGTCTGAATAAACATTCGAGGGTAGAGAATTTCAGTGTGGAGAGCCCAGTGATGCGAAAGTATCACGCTGGGTTCGGAGGGGAGGGTGCGTGCTTCCTACCTGACGCAAGTCAGGAAAAGGCGACGTGCTCTTACCCTACAACAAAGCACAGCACGGATCAATGGAATGATGAAATGCCCGCCGACGAAATGAAAGAGGTCTTCAAGCGGCGCATTGAAGAAGACGGCCTACATTTGACAAGAAAGGGAAGAATTGTGAAGATCAAAGGTGATCTGTGCTACACCCCGTCGGCCAACGACGTCTGCGTAGACCCCCTAATCGACGGTCACATTCATCCAGCTCAATCCGCGGTTCCGAGTTACGGCGACTTGGATCCGGATCGCAGTGACGTGCTGGGAGTGCCGGAGATGTGGATTGCAAGGCCAAAAGCAAAGAAGGGAAGCCGGATAATCTGCATAAAATCCAAAGCAAACGGCTTCACGAAAGAAGAACTACAAGACCTATCCGATCTCAAGGAAGACCTAGACAATGGCTTCGATTTCGATGAACCAGCGATGAAAATAGCGCTCGATGAGGGATCAAACATGCCAATAAATCTCGAACCCGACATAACTATTTACGAGAACTTCTTTCTGAGAAACGCGCGACAAGCCGGATTCAATGTGAAAAAGATTGATTCGCTCTCAGGTAAGAGACCATGATCAAATTGAACGTCAGCACAGGATCACTGAAAGCCATCTTAGCTCGAATAAGATGGGAAGAAAAACTACCGAGATGCCCATCGTGCGGAAAGACCGCTTATTCCCCAAAGCCGGGACACTGGAAATGCGGCAATTTAGACTGCAAGGACTTTTGGAAAAACTTGCCTGAAAACCTCTGCGTAAGCTTCTGAGACCAAGGAGAAGTGAATGTGATGCTTAAACTGAAAATACCTGACTTTCTATCCGTGCACGTGCTGGTGTGTGCCCTCGAGATCGCAACTGCAGTTAATGCTGGCACCGCGCTCCGTGTCATCAATAAGCACAGTGAGACGGCCAATAAGCTAGCTAAATTCAATCGAGTTGACGCATACTGGACACTAAAGATAGCGCTTCGCGGCCCCGAAATCAAGAAAGCATCCTGTGCCCTCCAAATAGCTTCTGAAGTAGACACGAGGCCTGTGAGTGAAGCAGCATACGATCTGATCACTGAACTGGCTAAACAAGAAATACAAGACATGAAAGTTGCTCGCCGGTTGAGATTGTGTTGTGAATGGGCGAAGGAAAAATGGCCCTACCTTCAACCCACATTAGCCCAGACTGTGAACATGCTAGGAGAGCAGAACTGAAATGCCAAACTGGTGTGATAACGACCTCTGGATTCGAGCAGTAGGTAAGAATAAGGAACAGCAACTTCGTGAGTTTGCCACCTTTGCACAAAGCCCTGAGGGACATATAGAGTTCAACAACTTTGTTCCATACCCTGCGCGCTTCACTAGGATGGATAAAATTGTTGAAGAACTCAATACCCTCTGGAACGATATGCGAGACGAGTCAGGTATTGACCGAAAGACAAACCCTACTGCATACGAAGCTTGGTATAAAGACCACCCTCCACCGGGCCTTTCAGACGGGTACAATTCTGGAGGTTACGAGTGGTGCGTAGAGAACTGGGGAACCAAGTGGGGTGCCTGTCAAGCCAAGCTTAGCAAAGATGAGTATGAAAAGGGATGCCTCCTTTACCAATTTGATACCGCCTGGAGCCCTCCACTTCCAATAATATTGGCTATGAGTCAACGCTTCCCAAAACTGAAATTTACACTGCGATACTATGAGTGCGGAGCGGGATTCAAGGGCACCTATCAAGTGACGGTAGGACAAGTGCTACGGGACGAGAGCGGCAACTATCAAGGCCACCGCGGTGGCTGAAGAGGATGTGAAGAATCAATGCAACAGATAAACCAAGACGAAGTTTTCCGAAAAACTGAGCAAGAACTGATGCAACTGGCCAGGAACCACAACCCGAGAACAGAACAAACAAGGCCCGTCTTTTCGGCAAGACCAACTGGAAAACAGAAAGTGTTGATCCTTGAGTGAGAACAAGGTGTGCGTAGGGAGTAGATCGAGCAATGTTGTCTTCGGAACATGAAGAAACGGAAGAAAACGAGCCAGTTTCCTATTCGGGAATCAACTGGTTGTTCACGGAACCGCCAAAGCAGGTGCTCTGCCCACACTGTTTCTACTTTGGGAGAACGAGAGCAGGGTTGATCTGCAACTACTTTGGAACGTACAACCCCCACGAAGTTGAATGTCGCGGCTTCAAGACAGACACAAAATAGAACAACCCGTGTTCACCATAGTTTTCTACAACTGTCTGAAACATATGCCCAAACGAACCAACATAAGTATTTGAGAGGTGTGATTCAACCATGAACATTAGACACCGACTGGAACGTGCAGAGAAGATCGTTGAAGGACTTTCAAGTGCACCTCCTTCCGAAAGACGCTACCTCATAATGTACGCGACGGAAGAAGCAGCGCTTGCTGAGAAGAAGCTCAAAAACGTTAGCGATACAAACGTATCTGCATGCTGCCGCCTGCTTGACGAAGAAGGTGTGCTGTCATGTGGACGACACAGCGGTCCAAACGGAGAATGGGTAACCGACTTCACCGGGTCACAAGAGGCATTCATACAATACTGCAGACGCTGCCGAACTGAACAAAGAACACGCCTGCTAACTCTTTATCAAACACTAGCCGGTTTAGAACCCGCTGAAGTTTGCCCAGGCCTTGCTTGAGACCGCGCCCTTTTCCGCCGAATCGAATACAGATACGCTACGTCACCACTCATATCGTACTCAAGAGCGATGAGAGCTCCCATGGGCCACCTAATGATGTCAAGGTCACGGGCGGTTATGTGTACTTTCGCGCCTTTAGACCCATTCCGCGTTAGCTTTCTAATGCCCAGCGGAACCGTCCTCACGCTCTTCACTCTAGGCTTGAACTTCCTCTTCACATCTGCCATGCTACTACCATGCTACCTTGTGCTATTCAGTAGCACACCGTAACATGGCTGTGCTACCCATAGTCACAGTATATCTTTAATAGTCTTGCTTTAAAAAGCAGGGCCCTTCCTTTTTTCTAAATCCTAATAAACCAAACCGATTTGAGGTGTATGTGTATGCGATGTGTGTTTGTGGAAAAACAGACGCAGTATCTCCGGACGAGAAATAGCACCATCTTGAACGCGTTCATGCAAAAACTGCATGAGAATGGAGCGAATGCCGTGTGGGTGCGCCTCGAGGATGGAACCTTCCAAATTTACCTGAAAGAGATACAACCGGCAATGTGGGTACACTTTGTACACACAAAGAGCCCTTCCCTCGTAAATGACATTGTACAAAAATGGCACGACCGCGGCTATGAAGCAAGGTGGTCCCGCCTTGAAGATGGAAACTACCAAATTGATGTTTTGGTCCCAACAGGATCAGACTCAATGTCACTTCACTCTGAGTAGCCGGCGATTGTACAAAACGGAGGCGAACTAGATGAGCGAATCCGATGTTTATCATATTTGCTTGACCAAGCATGCAACTAGTCGAGCGGAGACCGACCGCCCCGGGGGCGTTTTGGGTCTCGCGTCCAGCTTAAGTAAAGGAACATACCAGTTTCAAGGAAATTATGACGGCATCACTCACACATACTTTGTCACGACCGATCTCTTCACACTCCCCACGCTTCAAGAGGATGACGGCTACGTTGCAAAAACGGTTCTAAGCCCCTCCGAGGGTGGTGAAGGAAAATTCTGGAGAGCAAAACGTGAAGGTTCACCCCTGATGGGTGAATTTTACCTCCGTCCCTACGATTCTTCGTCTCCTAGAGGCATCCTTACAACCATCTTAACCCTGTTTCTTGGAAAACAAGAAACGAAGCCGCTCGGTCCCTTCACATTCAACAAGCCCTCACCTGAACCTGCACCCCTTCAAGACGAAACCCCCCCTGAGGCCCCTCCTTCTTGTACGCTCCTTGCCGGTTCACATGAAAACACTAATGAAACGGCTGAGCCCCATCCGGACTATGAGGTTATTCTCTGCCCTAACTGTCAAAAACCCCTCAACCTTATCCCTACACACTGTTGGAAGTGTGGAAGTCCTCTTCAGGACTTGAACGAACCAATCATGGCCTGCGCCAATTGTAAACAGATCGTTGGAGAAAAACCGAAATACTGCAACACTTGTGGGGCCTCGCTAGTCTGCGATGGTTGCGGAGCGTCAATAGCATCCATTGACCCTGCTGCAACGGGGATGGAGCCGTACACCGAGAAGAACTAAACAGGAAGCGAAAGAACATGATTAAACTGTCCGTGAACCAGAACAACCTGAAAAGTCCTGCTGAAAAAGACGCTTTGCTCAGAGTGACGTCTGGGTTGAATGATGATGACAAATGCTTTGCTTGCGGCAAAAAGCCCATTGCTGGAAGAGCCAGATATTGCGGAGATGACGTTCCTCTCTGCCCGATTTGCTATCCCGTGGCCCAGGCCAACACTCTTCAGCTCATTGAAAGCGGTGTGCCAGAACAGTACCTTTGAGACGCGTAAGAGTGGAGAGGTAATACACTGAAAGGAGTTGAACAGATGTGGTTGAGAATTTAATGAAAGAGGATGCTGTTAGGGAATTCATCCGTAAGCTACCTGACCTCAACATGGCTCCCCCTACCGTGCATCTTCAAATGCTGAACGCTAGGAGCAAGAAGGTAAAGGAATTCCTAGGAGAGAAGATGGATGATCTAGTGATTGAACGCAAGATTATTCGCCCCATACCGAACTGGAGGGAAAGGTACTTCAATTCTCTTGAAAACCTGTGCCTGCTACAGCACTATGGCCACTATGACTTCCGTGGAAAAACGATTTGTCGCGAAGCGAAAGCAGTCTTTGCAACGCTAAGCCCACGCAATGTTAGGCTAGCAACCAAGAACTTCATGACTGATAACATAAACTTCATGTACGCCCTGTCTGAGAGCGACCAGATGGAACTGGCAAAGCAGACCTCACGCTGGTTTGGTCAACTTCATAAAAACAAAGCGAAGGGAACCACCTTTGTTACAATAGACATCGATGCGCCGGCCAAGAACATCCTCACAAGAGTGCTGGACTATGTGTCCTCAATCAAGATATGGATGGTCACAGAAACTAGTGGAGGCCACCACGTCATCCTTGACCTGTCAAGAAAAGAAGACGCAGCCGCCTTCTATGGAAAGAACGCGATCCTCCAAAAGATGAGATTGACGGAGAACCCGCGAGTGGTTGAAATTCAGCGTGACTCACAGGAACCCGTTCCAGGAACATTCTACCATAGAAGCGGCAGTACCGAGCCATTCTACGTAAGGATCCTCCAGTGACAACACGATGGGAGGTGAAAGCATGAAATTCACATGCGATGAGATAGAGGAAATCTTCGAAAAGGGAGCCTACAGAAAGGCCCCGCCAAACCTCCGCTTTCTCACAAATCGCTTCATCAGGAGACAGTAAGCATGGAAGAAGTCACTGGACGCGAATGCCCCAAGTGCAAATGCTCAACGTCCCTCAGTGTGTACTATGCAAATGGCACAGACCTAAAGGTTGGCGCCGCATGCAAAGTGTGCGGTTTTAGGGGCTTTTTCGTCGGCAGCAAACTGGAAACCCTCCAAAGATGAATGGTCAGAGTGAGATGAAATGCGCAGGCTTAAGATAAACAAAACCCAACTCGAACACGCACTACACCCAAATCATAAAGCCAAAAACAAAATCAAGTCAAGATTTGGCTCCAAATGTGACGGACAAGTAATAGACGCACACGGCCAACCTCAAGGAGAATTTGACGAATACAACATGCCGTGTGGTGCACAATGGGCAAGCCAACTTGTAAGACAAATGCTCCGACAGGGAGAAACAGGCACAATACGGATCCTATGGCCTGACCATTCAGAGAGCAAGATTACGGTAAGAGAAACAAAACCCACGCATATGAGGTGAATGAGCATGCAAGTAAGTGACGCAGAACTGAAAGAAGCAACCCCCAAGATACAGGACGCAATCAATGAACTGAAAAAGGCACAGGAAGCACCTGTCGACACTTCTTCGTTCTATCTGCTAATCGATAACCAAAAGGAGGAAACCCCACAATGACTGAACACCCGTCTAACAACATCCCGGAAGCGGTCAGGGCACGCCTGAACGATGCATTGAGAACGATGGGACGAAAGCACCTGAAACCCCAGTACAGAAAACTCTGGACTCCCCAAACGCCAACCGTTGGGTACTGCTACGTAGTCTGCGAAGTCATCCACCACTGCCTCGCATCGTGCAAAACCAGACCACACATTCTGAAAACAAGACCGAATAGGACCCACTGGTTCCTCAAACTCCCAAACGGACAGGTCATCGATTGGACCGCAAACCAATTCTCCAAACAGTTATCGTACAATGAAGCAAGACCCGCCGCTTTTCTAACCAAAAAAATGTCACAGCGCGGAAAAATCCTAGCAGACCTGCTCGGCCTGCGGATCCCCCTGTAAAACATGGGAGGTGCACAGTATGAAAGATAGCATATCGACACGAATCTCCTTGTCCTTGATCATGGACCTGTGGGCAATACTTGGCACTGTAGCCGGATGGTTCGTTTACGGCGGCTTCAACGGTGCAGTTATCGGCCTGTCAATGACCGTTACCCTCGGCATCGTATCCGCCGTCGGCGTATTCCCAATAGTGGGACCCATAGCATACTACCTAGCAGCAAAATACCTGCTGCTGCCCACCATATTCATCCTAACAGGAACGCAGTGGAACTCACTAACATCACTAGTCTTTACCTGGTTCCTCACACTCTCAGTATACTTCACAGCTGACAGCATAGTTTTCTTCCCCTTCGGAACCAGAAGAGAAACAGAGGTGGAATAAGCAATGGGCTGGTTTAGAAAAATCAAATACGTCATTGACCCTGATAAAACAGAACGCATCCTCAGCAGGCTCACTGTGTGTGTAGAAAGGATCGGAAGAATAGAGGAAAAGATGGGAGAAATACTAGAGATCCACTCTCACAGTTGGGTTGTCAAAAGCATCAGCGAATCTGAGGTAACGTTCACATGCAAACACTGCCCGTACACCGTAATCGCGAAGAGAGAACAAAACGAACAGATGAAAACGGATGAACATGTGACCCCGCGAGAATAACTGATCCGGAAGGCCATTGAAAAGATTCAGATAGATGAGGCGATAGAAAGATGGACCTACAAGGATGGCTGATCAGGAAGGCTGTTGAAAGAATCAAAAAGCAGCTTCCCGCCGAAAAACAGGCTGAAGTATACGCTCAGCTGACAAGCCAAATTTCACAGTACCTCACAACTGACGGATTGAACATAAGCGTGCTCGTGGACGAAAACGTCCCGAACGAATACTTAGAAACAGTGCGAGAAAGCCTGAGGGCATTTGATCCCTTCGTCAGGCAACTAGAGATCAACAGGTTTACGCTCCCGCCAGAAAACTGGAATGAAAAGCGCAAACAGTACAACGTAACAAAACTGTTCCCATCTAAGGGCAAGGGACAACTTCGCATGTACATCATCAATGCGGACATGTACGCGGAAAACCTGAACTGGGCATACGGCATCACATCGCCAACCCAGGGCACCTGCGTCATCTCCATCGCTCGGTTCTCAAACTCAGACGTCGTTAAGAAGCGAGGGTGGACATTCTCAAACAACGAGACGCGGGCTGGCCTCATGTTCAACATACACCATGAAGGCGGCCACTTGCTCGGCCTTTTCGACCACACGGAGAAACACCACGTTGGCACGTGCGCGATGAACCAAACCCTTCACATGCACCCTCCATCACAAAAAGAACATGAAAAAAGCAATTCAAACGAACCGAACAGCAATGAGAACGTGTTCTGCCCGGCCTGCGCGACGTGGATGACTCAAATTAACGCGGACCTCAAGCATGGAGACTATAACAATTACGCACGAGCAATACTGGCAATAGCCCTTGGACAACGTATAGGACTAGACCCCAGCACAGTCATGACCGCACTAACCGTAGAAAAAACTTAAAACCTGAAGTAAAGACAATGATACAACTGAAAATCAAACGCCCGTTGGCAACCCTGTTATCCCAAACCAGAGCCGGTTGGGCTTTCCGAAAAGGAACAAATAGAATTCACTACTACGTCGAAGACCTAAGCGCTAAGGTTCACAGTCTCTGCAGCTTACTAGTCTCAGTAAACGAACTCTACGAAACACCAGCCACAAGCACCCGCGCCACTGAAAGCCACGAGGTCTGCCCTGACTGCCAAGCCCGGTGCCCCGTTGAACTTAGACTGTAAGCACTAAACAGGATGGTGAAAGACAATGGGAAAGCAGCAACCACTAACCATTCCGATGATGAATGGTGAACAATTTGTTAAAAGAATGTGCGCCGGCATGGGAAGCGCGACCATCGAAGACGAAAAGACAAGACTAACCCATATCAGATCAGAACTCATTGAAAAGATCAGCAAAATCTCTTGCTCTGACGAGGACAAGAGAACGAGCGTAACAATAGAGAACGGAACAATAACCATACGTACCAAACTCAAAACGGGCCTGAGAACAACGAAGCTACCTGTGAAAGACTACTTCGAAAATCGACTGACCGTGCCCCTACCGGAAAGACGCTGCGTGATTCACGCCATAGAAAAGGTCGATAGAGAGTTGAGCGCAAAGTATGGTGCACTGATCATGCTTGAAGAAACAGTGAACATCACGAATACACTGAAACTCTCCAAACCATGAGAAGAGAACGCGCACAAAGAGAATAAATGTTAGGAGGCCATGAAATGTTGTATGAAAAAGTGTTTGAACGTTCCGTTGAAATAGACGGATTACCCTTCCCCATTTAGTAAACAACATTGTGTGTGAGGTGACATGACTTGGAAGAATTAGACGGTGCGAATAATACCGCAAAGAAAAATGATAAAAATGACTTGCGAGTGGTTATGCAGAAAGTCAACTTCAGTACCGTTCCAGAAGTTGTAGGAAAAGAGGCTAGAGAACGCCTCTATGAGATATACTCGATCGTAGTTAACCTGCCTCGAAAGTCAGTAATGCTGGTCGGGCCTCCAGGCTCAGCGAAAACGGTGACCGCTAAGAACATACAGAGAATGTACTCAAAAGAGTTCCATGTACCCGCGTACATTGTACAGATGAGCCCTGAACTCACTAAGAGCATGCTGCTTGTAGGCAAACGAATGCACAATGGAACCCTGCTCTCCGTGAAGGGAGTCATAGCCGTAGCCATGCAAGAAGGCGCAATACTCTTCATCGATGAAACAACCCAGGGCACACAGGAAGCACTAGCGAACATGCAGAGCGTAATAGAACTGGACTCAAACATCACCGATGGAGACCAACTCATATACCCGGAAGACACCTTCCGAATGATATTTGCAACCAATGAAAGCGCAACAAGTGCAGCAAACATTCCACTGCCACAGGCCTTCGGGAACAGGCTCATAGCGTACAGGTTTGGCTTTCCCCCCTTCGAAGAGGAAGTAGAGATAACCTGGTCGCTTCTGAAAAATCCACAGTTCAGCAAGATTCCTATAACAGTCCCAGACGCCGTGGTTCGTTACATTGTTGGCTACTTGCGAGAACACAGAAACGACTATTTCCCGCTCAGTGCAAGAAACGCGGCCGCCTGCATAGGCACCATGAACGTGATAGCTAAACATCGCAAGGCCGAAGAAAAACAAGCTACATCACGGAAGCCTCTAGAAGACCGCTTCTGTGAAGAGCTACACCTATCCAAAGGCCAGAACCTAGAAAACCACCTGAAACGAATACACAAATACATGTACAACAGAGACCCCACAGGTACTGTCACGATGGTAGACGACGCCGGCCTCAAAGCATTCCTAACCTTCTTCTGCGCGTACGGTCAAGCAAAATTCAACGAAGCCATCAGAGCAAACATGATGATGAACCTTGACCTTGACAGCAGCCTTTACAATTCCGGTGCACATAAGAAGAAAATGGAAGGCGCCCTCTTAGCCCCATAAAACAGGACAACACATGAAAAGATCAAAAAATAATCGTAGAACTCGCGAAAGGAGGTGAGACAAAACATGTCTAGTAGAGTGATTTGGAAGAGAGGCGACGACGCAGTGCCAACAGTTGAAGTCATAGGCCCAGCACTATCCAAAATGGTTGCAAGTGTACAGGCAGGTATGATGTCAATGCAAAATGCGGATAGGGAACTGAAACGTGAGCTCGCACGCGACCGCTATTGAAAGGCCCCCTAGTTTTTTAAACAACTCGAGCGCACAAGAAAAATGTCTCGTGCCTGTTTTCGATAGAAAAAGAGGAGGAGATAGTTCATATGTCTCTTTTTATCAAGAACCTTGATCGCTTAGACCAGTCAATTGTGAACGTTACAACTTTCTTGCAAAATAGAACTACTGCAACTGAACATGATATTTGCACTCACTTAGGCATTAGCCACAAGCAAGCCTGGACTGCTCTAAGAAACCTTGAAATGAATGCTTGGGCAGCACACAGTGGACACGAATACTACCTCACGAAAAGGGTTGGCATACTCAACATTTACGACCCCGCATCCGAGCGACTTATCGGACGTTCAGCAAGACTCATTCTAGTAGCAATCAAAGATTATGGCCCCATTTCAATGATGGAAGCACGCAACCTCACAGGTGTGACACATGGCGCAACGACAAGACACGCACCGTGGCTTCATAAACTGGGGCTTGTTGAACAAAACGTCGCTGGCCTCTGGGGAATAGCGTCAGGCGCCCTTCAAGAAGCACCTCCTCTCTCTCTATGGCCGTACCGTGAGAACGTTGATAAGCTAGCAAACTTCATGAAGTGCGCAGAACCACTGTTGCCCAGCACAGTAATCCTGTTCGACAAGAGTGTCGGGGTAATCACTGAGGCCCTGAATGCAGAGGACATCTACGAGTTTGGCCAAACTCTCCTCGATTGCATGAACAGGTGCGAAATCAAATCTTACACCCTGCTGATAGCATCAAAACACTCTTGGCTCAATGAAATACACCGCATACATTATCCTCCTGCACTAAAGCTGAGAGAAGCAATGTTGGGGCTACCCATTTTGGGTGAGAAACCCAAACCCAACCTTGTTGAAGTCTACAAAATCTCCACAAGTTTCGCTCCACTCACACCAACAGACATAAAACAGTGGACCAGAAAACGCTGGCTCACACAAACCGATACGGGTGAAATTGCTTACACACAAAAGGGCATCAAGATTACACGCAAACTTCGAGCAGCCACAAAAGTATTCCACGAAAGAATCACAACCCCACCAGGCCCTTCAATGGACATCTTCTTTGCTTGACACTTACAATAATGAAAAACGAAAACATGGAGATGAATGCACTTGGTTTCGCATAAAAAAATCCTGTCATGGCATGGAAAAAAGACAGCATCGCTTGAAGACATTGTTCCGTTAGATCCAACAGTGATTTTTGTAGGAATCAATCCCTCCCCTGTCAGCGTGAATGCGGGACATTACCACCAGGGAAGACTGGGAAAGGTGTTCTGGCACAGACTCATCAAATACAGAATCCTTAACCGCGTAGAAGCGGGATCTGAAGACGACCAGTTGATTCCGTGCGGTTTCGGGATCACGGACATCGTGAAGCGTCCAACAAGACGAGAAAACAACATAACTCGTGAGGATTTCACACTTGGACGTAAGCTCCTTGAATGCAAGCTTCACAGATGGAATCCAACGATCGTTTGCTTCATCTACAAGCGGGCTGCAGAGGAATTCCTCAAGACACCTCTCACAAATCAGTCAGGGCTCGTTAAGGAAACCACGATTGCAAGTGCAACAATACACCTGTTTCCATCACCCTATGCCTCGCGGATGGACGAGTACAGAGCAATGATGGACCTCAAAAATGTAATTCAGTCAGTGTAACCATGAGGGATGAAAAATGAAGTGGCAAAAATTGAAACATCTGTTTTGCGGGTTCCCGAACCATGACGTGCTTAATGGCAGAACTGTGTGATGCAAGAGGTGAGACCTATTGAATGAGGAAAATAGTGCAAAACTACGAACGAGGTTCCCCCAGTTCTATGGAGAAGGAAACGGCTTCACGGGTCGAGGTGTACTGTTTGAGTGCAGAGATGGCTGGTTCAACCTCCTCTGGAAACTCTCTGAAGACATAGAGCATACTCTCAAAGAACACCCGGGTTCAGGGTGCAACGTTGTTCAAGTGAAACAGAAATTTGGATCACTCAGGTACTACTGTTCAGCCCCTCGTGATGTACAAGACCTGATTGATGATGCAGCAAGGGTAAGCGAAGAAACCTGTGAAGAGTGCGGTAGAGCGGCCACGCTGCAAACGATCAAGGATCGGGTTGCGCCATACTGTGATGCATGCTACCAAAAAAAGACCCAACAGCATACGTGCGTCCCCAAACGAGGTTTGACCTAACAATGAGCGACAAATTGTGCAAATGCGGAAGAGAGATACAAGTGGTTCCCAGATCGGGCGGGGTTGGGGCATTGTATAATGTTGACATTTGCTCAGGTTGTGGACTTTGGCCCGAAACATGCGTATGTAGCCCAGTTAACAAGACCTAAAAAATAGGGGTGAAAAACTCATGCATCATAAGTGTAGACAAGTAAGAATACTCCTGCTGTTAACTGTCTTCCTCGCCGTAATCGCGGGGGCTGTGGCTGGCTGGCTTGACCCTGGCTGGACGAACCCATTCGTTAACGTCGGGTTAGTGGCGATCGCGCTTGTTCAACCATTCGCATTCATAACTCGTGCGTTATACAAACGGGTAAAGTCACCCACAGCACACGCCTTCTTAAAAAGAACGAAGAGAGACCTAACTGAAGGCACATCATAAGAAAGGAGGAACCACCCATTGAATTACACAATAGAAGTTCTCCAGCCGGATGGAAGAATCATGTTCAGGGGATGCATCGACCTTACTCCCCTCGGGCTCACTGCCCTAAAAGAACAGCTTCGCGCCATCCGGGTTGGCCATGAACAACAGGTAACTGAACTCCGGTGTGACTGAAAGGAAAGAGTAGTGACAATGAACACTAGAGGAGAGGAGAAGAATGACTGAAGATAAATCAATCGATAGCTGGGCAAAGCAAGACATCTTCGCTGACGTGGATGCAGTTACGGCGGGTACAGGCATATCCTACGTCTACGTTGATGACTTTGAAGCCCCCGCCGGAGCCACGTTCGAGGACAACGTTAAGCTGATAATCATCAACCGAAAATTCCTCATGGACATCAAAGACGAGGTTAAGCGCGTAGCAGCTGAAAAAGGCCTCCGGTTCCATGAAGGCCTAGAACACACTCGCGGAGAAATAGAGAAACGCTTCAAAGTGGCGGATGAACGCCAAAGGAGCGGACTCAACAAAACATTCTATGCAGGCCTAGACAACCTCATCGGCGACGTGCACATTGAAGCGGGAGGTGAAGGAGACTATCCCTCACTTTGCAAGTACTTGAGCTTCCTCATGTCACGCTGCCAACAACTCATGATACAGGGCGAAGTTCTAGAATACAAACCCACAGAGATCGACAAGGCCATCAACGAGTTCATAAAGAAACACGGCCTGCAGGTCAACCCGGCACTCATCAAAACACTGAAGGCAACCCACGAGGCGGTCAGGTTCGGCGACGTGGAGAAAGAACTGCTCGACGACAACGTGATGGAAGACCTGAAGTTCATAGTTTCCCACATCTTCACAGCCAGACGAGGCGACGACATCGCCCCCGTAACACAGGCAACAGATGAAATCTACCACTATCTTGATAAGAAATATGGCATACCAAAGGAACTCGTGATCAAACTCCAACTGAACCTCAGCTGCCTGAACGGCCCTGAAGGAGACGGAAAAGGCAAGGGAAGAAGCCAGGGAGGTCAGGGAAACCAAAAAGGCCAAAAGGGCGGCAAGAAACAAAACGGAAAAGACGGCACATACACCAACATCCTACCCTGGAAAACCAGAGCACAAGTAAAGCTTGCAGAGAAACAAGCACTGGAAGAAGCTCAAAAACAACTTGACCATGAAAAGAAGAAAGGCGCCATAGGCGGCTTGCTTGGAGCTCCAGACCACGCAACACTAACTCCCCCCACAATGCACGACATCAAATTCTACATCAACACGATCACCAAGCACGAAGAAACCATCCGACGCATACGCGCCCTCCTAAAACGCCTCGCGGGCAAACGAGGCTTCGTTCCAGCAAAAGAAGGCGAGTTCACCCTAGACCCCGTGCTCATGCAACAAGCGTACACGGACTCATTCAAGACCGGGGGCGACGAAGAGCGCGACTACTACCTCATCCTAAAGTACGCTATCCCAGACATTGACCTAGTCATCGCACAAGACGCTTCAGGCTCAACCTCAGGCGAAGCAGAACTGTTCTCAGAAACAACCGTCTGCATCCTAGAATCCACCAAACAAACAAAAATACGCACAGCAGCAGTCAGCTTCGGCGACGGCATACGCGTTCTCAAGGACTTCCACGAACCCGTCGAGGCCGGCAGATTCTACCCGTCCGGATCGGGCGGAACTCCTATGGGAGAATGCCTCGAACAGGCGCTCAAGTTCAACTGGCGAAGAGGCAACACGATCAGACGCGTCTTGGTTTTGGCCACCGATGGCTACCCCGACGCGTGGACAAAAGTTGACAAACCCCTCGAACAAATGAAACGCCTCGGCATAGTGCCCGTGGCCCTGTGCGTTGGCGTCAAAGCAAACGAAGACTACCTAAAACGATTTGACCAAGTCTACGAAGTCGACGATGCCTCAAAAATCACTGAAGCATTCATAACAACATTCATCGAAAAATCCCTTCTCAAATCACCGCTGACGAGATGAAAGACGCGTGTCTTTCACCTCCCCCACAACATTCTTCACCGCCCTCAACATCACCGTTCCCTCACGTATCATGTGTGTGGCAGGAGGATATCAAACACAATGATCCAACTAAACTTTAACTGGGGACTAAAACGTTTACAGACAGAAGACGAACACCCCAACAGGACCCGTTATAGCCACCCACAGGGCGACGTGATGATCGCACAGTACGTTTTGTCTACCGGCGAGCCTTTAGACTACGTCCACCTCGAATTAAACAAACCGAACGGGCACACCGAAACGACGAGAGCCATAAAACCCCAAGCAGCCGTAGAATTCGGTCGAACACTCATCAGACACGCGAGGCCTACTAAGAACCAAACCCGTAGACAGAATAAACACTACACACTATCATGTCTAGGTGGCCCTGTTACAATCACCCAGCATGCCTGGTTCTTTGGTGAATTTCAATGCTTCATTCATGTCGCACTATACAGGCCGGATGGCCCTTTCGAAACTGGCAGACTCATAACAACTCAGGACGCTATAGAGTTAGGCCGAGAGCTCATCAGACACGCGACACTCAAAAAGAAGCTGGTGTGCAGATGGAAAAAAAACCGTACACCCGCATACTTTCCCATCTAATGCAAGTGCTTTGAGCACCATCTTGAGCCCAACTGAAGGAGGAGACCGCTATGAATAGATCCTTGTCTAACAAGAGTGAAACTAGCCGTGACTTTTTGATTGCAGTAGATATAGATGGCGTGCTTGCGGAACAAACTCTGCCCACACTGGCACGTGCCAACAAGGAATATGGCCTGAAGTTGCAGCTGGAAGATGTGGTTTCTCGAAACATAAAGGTTGGCCCGACAACGCTTGTGGCCCTGATTGAGCGCAATCTTCTCGATCCAAAATGGGTTATGGCAATGCCGGTAATTCGTGGCGCCAAGATGGGATTGAAACAGTTGCGAAAATGGGGCTTTGTGATCGTGGTCAGCACTACGCCAAAAGAAACGCAAAAGTATCGAGAAAAATGGATCGCGAAAAACTTCGGATTCGAACCCCTCTTCATAAACACTTGGAACACAGGAAAGGCAGACATTCCAGTGGACGTGCTGATCGATGATAGCGTCAAGAACATCAACGATTTCACAAGCAAAAACCGCAGACACTACGGCGTGCTCTTCACCCGCCCCTCGAACAAAGACGCAGAACTAAACCGTCAAACCATCAGGGCCTCAGATTGGCCGCATGCCACACAGGCAGTGTTTCGAATACTTGAAAAATACTTCTCGCCTAACCCAAAGTACACAGGGTGGCGTTTATAACCCACATAGTTTTCTGTGACGAAACCAAAACCGTCGTTAAACCACTAATAGGCCATATGTCACAAATTCTTGGCGAATACGATCTGTTTGATGACAGAGTAGTTGTGTGGAGACAGGGTTTAACCCTGAGTGAACAGGCACGCGTATTGACCCATGAGCTACAGCACGCTAAAGACAGGCGGTTGTTGTTAATCACGTACCTCTTTTTCGTGTTAGGCACAGGCCTTGGAGCATTTCTGTTAGCAAGCATAGTCTGCATAGTGCTCCCAATACTCTTGGGCCCTTACATGACACTCCCGATATTCTCAGGCCTTCATTACTCCGCTGCACTGATTGCCCCAGTGCACACAGGGTTAATAATGGAGACTTTCCTATTTGTAGCATGCTGTGAACTCCACAGGTGGACAGAGACGCGTGCGAAGAACGCTGCAACAAGTGCCTTGAGACCCCTTTTTAGGGCCGACTGAAGAAGGAGAACATTATGAATAAAACTATTGCTGCATGCGTAATACTCGTTCTGTTCATAGGTCTGGACTTAGGGTACATGATTCATGATTTGACAAACCCTCCTGTTCCGCCTCAAACCATTACTCTCACCAGAACAATCGTTCAGACAAGCACCGAAACGGCTTATGAGATCATGTCTCCTTTCTTGCACGTGCAGGGCACGCAGATCGTTGACGCGAACGGCACTGCCGTTCACCTTCACGGCACCAACTTTATGGGCTACGAGTTTGGAGCAGTAAACTCTCACACCTTTCATGATTACCAGAACATCGCTAGCCTAGGCTTCAACGTGGTTCGCCTACCCATCGCATGGGCATACGTTGAACCCGAACCGGGACATTATGACACTGAATACTTGGCACGCGTGGACCGGGACGTGGCCTGGGCAAAAGCACTCAACCTGTACATAATCATTGATATGCACCAGTACTTCTGGTCATCCAACTTCCTGACCAATGATGGAAGTCATGGCGGAGGAATGCCCCTGTGGACAGTCAACGGCTACAGTGAGAATCGAAGCGGGTTATACGCGGCCGTGACACACTTTTGGCAGAACACAACACTGCGCGACAGCTTTCAGAGGATGTGGCAGCAGGTAGCCTCAAGGTACAAAAATGACTTCACCGTGATCGGGTACGACCTGCTGAACGAACCCCTCGCCGGCAACATACCGGTCATCGAATTCACAAACATAACTCTCCCACAATTCTACAAAGAAACTATGGCCGCTATCAGGCAAGTGGACCCAAACCACATGTTCTTCTATGAAGCTCCATTAGACGCCCTCTACCTTCAAGTCAAAGTGAACGCCCCAAACGTTGTCTTCTCACCTCACTTCTATTACTTCGCGTTCAGCAACGCGTACGATCGCCAAATGATGCTCTCAAAAATGGAGTGGACATTCAAACACCAGACCGAAAACATGACTGTTCCCATATGGGTTGGCGAGTTTGGAATAGAAACAAAAACGCCAAATTATCAGGCCTGGATTCAAGACACTCTGCAGATATTCTCAGAATATCGCGTCGGGTGGGCTTGGTGGACCTACTGGAAGGATGATGACCCATCGATGTCCCTCGCTACATCTAACGGAACATTGAAGCCAGAACTCGCCTCACTGCTAAAACAAGGTGCGTAAACACAACCAAATCATGGGGAGGTTAAAAATCAAATGCTTAAACTGAAGCTGGATTTTGGAAAGCTCATTCACCGCGGAAACGCTTCACCCGGAGGCTGCATCCTCACGGAGAAGGGCCGGAAACATTTGGAACAGATGGAAACGGACCTTGAAGAACGAGTTGGCAAGAAAGAAGCCACAAGGATCAGAGAAATTATAGAACGCATCGCTCGAGGAGACCCTTAATTGACCAACATGTTTTTTGTGGGTGTGAAAAGGTCCGCTCTCGCGATTAAGAAAGGATGGTCGTGGAGAGACGGACGGTTAGCAGCAAAACAGCTCTTTGATGCGTTAAGGGCGCTCGGCATAGATCCTGTAAAAATGCAGTACGGTAACTGGTGGAGTTCTAGCGTTACCCGACAGAAAATCAGGACTTTCGCATCCAAAGGCGGACTTGTTGTAGCACTCGGCAAAGACGTAGACAAAGCATTAAGCCAAGAAGCCATCCCTCACGTAACCATGTTTCACCCCGCCGCCAGAGGACACATACGAAGGAAAGATAACTATCAAGCACATGTTAAAGCCGTACTTGCACCACACATGGATAGAATGAGCTAACCACAAAAAAAGTTCCCTCGGAAAATGTTCATAAAATAGAGAATTAGGAGGCGTAACGTTTATGTTCTATTGTGATGAATGCGCGGACAAAAACAAGTGGCCCAAAACCATGTTCAAATCACGTGGGCTGTGCGAAATGTGCAACAAATTGGCTACATGCAATGAAATGCCTTCATACATGCTCCCGCAAGCAGCCCAGCTTAAAAGCTTGCAGACACGAAAAATGTCTCGAGACTTTGACAAAGAAGTATGCCCTGAATAGTCCATTTGCTTCCAACGATAGGAGTGAAAAGCATATGAAAATAAAGGCTAGCGTTATTGCTTTTGTCTGTCGGCTCATCGGTCATGCACCCACAGAATCTGACTGGCGACCAGTGGACAACAACTATCTGCCCCCCTACTACGTGAAATGGACAGACTGCAAAAGATGCAAAACAATCTTGGGCAAGAAGATAAGCGGGATGCGAAAAACGGATGGAGGCTGCTTGGAATGAATGGCAAAATAAAGAGATGCCAATTCTGTGAGGCAATCCTTGGAAAGACCCAAGTGCACTGCTTCAAGCACCCACACGTTGGACCGTTTTGCGGCCTAAACTGCATGGTCTTGTTCCACGCGACTCAATATGGCAATGCACTCAGATACAATGCTCGTTGCAATGTTTGGGAACCTGAAAATGAGTTCCATGAATACGCCATAATTCCATACGAGAACGGACACGTCTTTCAAGGCATGACACAGCCTGCAAGGGGAAACAACATTGAACCAGTCCACAGTTCCACATGTACCTGACTATTTCATTACCACCCACCGTTTCTGCCCTAACTGCGGAAACCAACTCCGCAAGGGTTTCTTTCAATGGATCTGTCCCAAGTGCGGATGGACAACATTAAAGGACCCCGCACTTCAAGACCCACAGAAAGAACGAAAACATAGGAAGGGATGACAATGATTGACGCAGACAGTTTGGGAACCTCAATTCAGGGAACGATGAAACAGATTACTGTTCACGGCCCAAAAACGATGTACTGTCTAACGGCGTGGCTAATCAAAGGAGCAAATGATCAGTTCTATAAGAAAGCAGGATTCGGGGGCACATACATCGCGATCGTCAACTGGCAACCGGACCCTGAACTCTACCTTGATAACCCAAAGGGCCACGCACCACACGCCACGAAAAGCCGGTGCCCAATCCTGAACGCGGCCGTTCACCAGATCCTCCACAACTGGGAAAAAATCCCAAACATGGCTCACATCGAAGTGGAAGAAACCTCTGACGGACAGTTCGATGAACTACCCGTCACAGTGAAAGAAGGACTCAAAGTCAAGTAAACAAACAGGCAAGGAAGGGATCAAGATGAAACCACGTTTGTACTTCGGACATCCCGTGAACACGTATGGAACAGAACTTGAAACAAAACTGTTGGAAATCATCATCGCCGCGTTTCCGTGCTGGACCATTGAAAACCCTAGTGAACAGAAACACCGGGACGGGTACCTCAAGGTTAAAAACAAAACAGGTAACGGAATGCCCTACTTTACAGAACAGGTGTTGCCGAAGTGTGATGGAGGCGTGTTTCTGACGTTCCGAGACAACCGGTGGGGCGCAGGCATTTTCAACGAAGCGAAAACCTTGATGGAAAAAGGCAAACCCGCTTGGCAGATCACCCCTGATGGTCGCGTCACCCAACTGACAAGCATGAACAGCATTGTTCCCCTTTCTGTTTCTGAAACCCGACAGCGCGTTTACGGTCAGAACGGGTCAACCAAGCCATACTAAAAATGCACATCTCCGGAATGGAGGCGTCACAAGAATGACCTGTGAAGATCAAGTTCAAAAACTCGCACACCAGCCGCTCGTCCTTGCCACGTTACGCGCCATCGCGGAGGCCAGTTCGCCTGTTACTCCAAGCGCGCTCTCGAAAGGGCTCAGCAAGTTGGAACCAAACATAGCCCACGCCCTTCGCAATTTGAGGAACACGGGGCTTGTTGAGGTGAAACCAAAAGGCAGAATGAGACTGTATCAAATTCCATGTTCTAAGAAAGCAGAGGTGCAATTGATGATCGAACAGGCGATGCTGAAACAGACATCATCAGAACTAGCGGAAAGGCAACGGATCCATCTAACAAAGAGGTTCTATCAGGATATTATCCGCAGGGCCCTCATGAAGGCTCTGCCCAACGGATGCCACATTGCGACTAATGAAAAAATAAAACTGAACAACTCTCAATTAGACTTAAGCACGGTCATCTCAATGAATGATGGAACACGAATTGGCGTGGAACTAAACGTCGGCCCGCCCGGAAACCATTTCTATTCAACAATAGGAAAAGCGCTGACCTTCAAGGCCGCAAACCTGGTGCTGATGATAGTCGTATTGCTAGCACCAAACTCGAGAGATTACAATCTCCCCCGGCTGATTAGTGCAGGCTCAGGAAGCCCCGCCTCGTTCGGGTTCGTCTGTGAAGACATGCCGCTAAAGTCTGCGCCGGTCTTCGGTGAGGAAACCGCGAGGAAAATAATGGACATGATCAAGAACGAAACCACTTCTCAGGAAATTGGATCAGTATAAATACAATCAGGAAGCGAAAAGCATGGACATGAACGATCTAACTGGCCGCCTGTGCAAGATGAAGGTTCCAGTACAGTACGGCCGAATCTCCCACTACAGCAGACTTTGCAGAATCGTGAAAATTGAACATGCAAGCAACGACGACTATTATGTCACCATCAAAATTGAGAAAGGCGAGCAGGGAGCTGGTCGCCGCATGCGCTTCTTCTACACGAAAGCAGAGATGGACGTCCTAGAGAAAAACTCCTGGACGGACAATAGGCAAGGAATCAAGTATGAAAGACATTTGTCTAATCCACAATAGACAACTAGACCCTAACGGGTGGTGCAGGGATTGTCAAGGTGTTCCAACGAAGGAAGCAATTCTAGCAAAGGTTATGTCAGATTTTCAGCACGAAGTTCAATCCTTTCAAGCACGAATCCAATGGTACACCAAAACACTTGAAAAATTAGCTGAGAAAAAACCTGAGGATAGTGCTCAGGATCATTGAACCGTCGCCGCATTGTTCAGTCCCTCACGGATGGAGAAAGACGCGCAAGGATGCAGGTTAAACTCTGTGACTGGTTCATAGAACGAGGATGGACGTGCGCCTACGTTAAGACCGATGATGATGGAAAGCTAGACTCTATTTCGTCAGGAGATAAGAATTGGTGTCAATGGGGACACTACCTCGGCAGTGGACACTACGATTGGAGCGGACGAACAGGACTAGACTGGAAGTTTGACTGCAAAGAATGCAGAGGACACCTATTCTTTCCGAACGGACGAGAAACACAACGCTGGTCATCCTATGAAGCAATAATCATCATGCCCGTTGGCAAAGAAATGCACTGGAACCCCATCAAGAACAAGTACACGTGGACATGGAACGGTAAACCACCACAACTTTGGTGGCACCGCGCACGATGCAATAGAGCCCGCTACGAACGAAAAATTGCACAAGGCCACGAACGCGTGACAGCATTCACCTATTCAAAGTACATGATCGATGGCACTCAAGAATGCTTGAAGATCCCGCGCGCATTTTGGGTCATCGCAAAAGCTGATTATGACGCCCTATTAAACCTGCTCAATCGGGAGGTGAACAGAAGTGAAAGAGAATGAAAGAAAAATACTTGAGCTGAAGGCTGCGGCCGGTGAGGTTCCAAACATAAACAGCGAAATCATCCATGTCAGACATGCCGATCTCGATGCCGTGGGAGATTCCAAGTACCAAAGACGATGCCCCGCATGTAAAACGGGAAGCCTACCCGTCACGCGAAACCGGTCGACCTTTATGCTAGAAGCCGCTGATCGCTGTTCCCTCTGTGGCCAGCGCGTCGTATACGATGACATCGAAGATTTGAGACAAAAAGACCCTATTAAGGAATAAAGGAGGAATAAACTTGGGCAAGAATGATTGGCAGATGATAGTGCGGAGAGTGGCTGCTGGCATGATAATGGTCGTGTTGTTCGCGGTGCTCGCATTCTATGCTCGGCTTGAAACAGCTGCAGATGCAGTTGCATTCATGACCGCCACCACAATGCTCAGCATTCTGGTTGCTGGAGTGTTCTTCCTGCCAATGCAGTTTGCAAAGCTAAGTGAAGCTATACGATGGAAATGGCGAGAGCACGGCATAAAAAGAGAAGTCGCCGCGAGGATTGGGGCGGCACACGAAAGGCAGCAACGCGCAACGCGTGCCAGCACTATCCCCTATGAGTGGAACAATATGACCAAAACTTTGAGTGACACAATTCACCCAAATACTCCAAAAAATAATTAGGAGGGATGAATAGAATGTACAAATGCTTTGAGGGCACGGGAAATTACTGCCGGCACTACATATTTGGAGACTGCGTACTACCCCCTGAGTGTGGAAAGCCCAACGATCCTGTAGCTACAGAATCATGGAAAGCGGGATTGGATTCAGGCTGCGTAAGAAAAACCGATAAACTGGCCACCGCCACATAAGCTCACAAAAGGAAGAAATCTAGGAAGGTGAAAAAATGTCAACTGAAATAAAGGAAGTCACCATCTCTGCCTGGAAAAGAGCAGCAACCGAAAACAAACTCACTTTGACATACTGTGACACTTACATTGTGCCACTCTCCACTCCGGATGGGATGGAGTCGCTTGGAGCACACATTAATGCAATACTCAATAAGGGCGACGTAGTGCTCATAGAAAAAACCTCCTAGAATGGTTTGAAACCCGTCAAGAAGAAATGGTTGAGAGATCTTTATGACTGTAAGTGTAGAAGTCGCCTCTAAACCCCCACCGATTGACTGGTCAGACCCACAACAACAGAAACTACTGGACGATGCCTGGAAGGCACTTCAAGGAAACACGTACTTTGTAGCAAACATGGAAACTGACTACCATCTAGCCCACTTTTTGTATCACACAACCCTCCTTTCATCACTGAAGTGCATCCTGAAGGACGGCTATATTACTGGTTCAGCAGATGAAAAGAAGATGCATCACGCCACTGGTTCAATGCATGACGGCGTGGTCTGCTTCACCACAAACCCCATAAGGCACCTCACAAACCTGCCCAGCTTCGGGATCATGTTCGGCTGGATCTCACATAACGTGTACCTGCGTTTTCCCTGGAACACCCTATTGAAGAAGGGAGTAAAGCCCGTAGCGTACAGGCTAACACTGCCGGAAATTAGAGAACTACCCGCATACCTGCACGGACAATTGTTCAGTGAAGAAAAAGTAAGACAGCTGTACGGTGAGAACCTTGACCGGTTCGTTTACACCACTTGGATGGAAGAAAACGAGTGGCGCATAAAAACGAGACGCTTTGAGCTTCCTCCCGAAACAGAAATATTCGTATCCAGCCAACAACAACTTCGTGCAGTACGTGCCGTCACCTCATTCCCCGTCATGATAGACCCTGCCATTCAGGGCTTCAGGCTTTGTATGCACGAACCAAAAATCATAAAAGACGTAAAATGCGCCGAACGCAAGCTCGAGATGGCTGCCAATAACACATTACGAGCAAGAGCACATTGTGAAGACCGAGAACGAGCCAGGCACATATCCATGGATGACACCATAATTACCTCACTAATCTACAGAGCAGAACGCATCGTGCCAACAAAAGACAAACAAGCAGCAAAACAGTGGCTTATCGACTACGCGCGAGCAGAACCGATCATTCGAAAGTGGGAAGCAACACCCATCGCCATCAACCTGCCAAAAGCAGAAGTGAAAAAAATAACCCGGTCCAGCGCGTGAACACGCACATCTCAGCCCTCCATCCTTTCCTAAAATGAGTAAGCCATAGGGGGTAACTGATTTGTTGAAACTACCGATCAGGATTAAACTGCTACAGCCACTCCCTCCGGGAAGGTTGGCAAGTGACCGTGACGTGTCTGAAACCCTTCACAAAAACTTCTGGACCTTCACAATTGACAGAGAAGCCCTAGTGCACTGTGACCCCCGCCGACCATGTAAAGTGGCCGGTAGTTTTCTGTTAACCACAAAAGCGCCCAATGCCATGTTTGCAACGTATCAAATTCAGCCCACAATGGAAAACGTTGTCAGCCAACTCAAACGGATTGGGTTAATGCCCCAATTTGAGGGTGCCCATTGGACAGGGTTCTGGTTTGATGTTTCATCCCGGCAACGTAAAGCATACTATTTGTTCGAGATCGGATCACAAATAGCCTCAAGAGCAATCTCTGACGGCGGCATTGATCCAGAAGTCACAAATAACATCAAGAAGCTTGACCGTGCACTGTACGCTTTCATTCTTTTGTGCAACGTACTGTACCTTTAAAAAAGAAGGTGTTTGAACATGCTACAGCTTCCCATTAAGACCGCCCTGTTTCGTCCGCCATGGCGAACGATAAGGTCAACCAGTATTGACTCTAAAGACCTTTACTACTACCGTATCGATGAGGACGGGTTGAGAAGGCCCTGGGTAAGCGACCCCGACGCAGATCAAACCTGTCCGGGCACCATTCTCCATGTACTCTCAGAAAAATTTGGAGCACCATTAGAATACGGCACTTTTCACCCCTCAATGCAACAATTCATTGATACACTCAAGCGTGTTGGTGCAAACCCGGAATTCATAACTCGCACCAAGGATCCGTGCTTTTTGTTCCGCTTCGACGTCTCTTCAAAGAAACAAAGGGCATACTATGTGCTAACCACGTTGAACCATGGACAACGCATTGTAACGTTCACACGCTGCAGTCACACTACCCCTGAGATCTTAGAAAACGTTAGACTAGTAGATGAAACATTGTATGCCCTCATCAAAATGTGCAACGTACCGGAAGTAAGCACTCCCTGAGGAAAACCATCATTGTTAACTCTCCCAGTCAAGAACGCTGCGATGTCTCTTCCCTGGAAAACCATGTCCACACTTGGCGCGCTTCAAACGATTTTTGACAATACCAATAACACTTACCTGATTAGAGAGCAAGGTATAACGAAGTGGTGGGACGAACGGCCCATTGTCAGCGGCCCCTTCCATGTTGCTTCGTTTAAGTATGGCGGCAATTCTTCACACGACTTTCACCCCACCATAAGACAGTTCATTGAACTGTTGAAGGTTGCCGGGGCCACGCCTCTGTACACACGTAACAAAGACGGCCCTAACTTTTCCTACTTGTTTGACATATCAACAGGCAATGATAGAGCAATCTACGAACTAGGGACAGCAAACCATGGACAGGAGATCATTGCCCTAGTTTTTTGCGAACAGCTCACCGAAACGATCGTGACAAGCGTTAAAGCCATCGATGAAGCATTGCATGTTCTCATAAGAACGTGTGCGGTGCCTACAACCAATTGAGGGACGTGATGTTAGGAACCACTGGTTGAAACCGGTGGCTTCCTCGAGTTAAGAAGAGGTGCACACAGACATGTCCTATTGTAAATACGATTACGAACGCTGGGTGGCCAGCTCCGAACTTCCCCCAGTTAAGCTGACAGCCAGCGAAGTGAGAAAAATCGTTCCTCACTTATTCCTTGCAAGAATCAAAATAATCAAGAGCGAATGATACGGGCCTCCTTGAGGTGAGTTAGATGAAGAAGCTTCGTGTGGACGAGGAAAAATTGCGTTTGGAAGAATTGTCACGGGAAACAGCAGCAGCAAAAGCCCTCTACAAAACCACCATCGTCATCTGGAGCAGAGCAGACGGTAGCAGCGTGGAGCTTGTTGCTTTGGCACAGGACGCCACCGATGGTGTATCGTACTGCTCAAAACAAAAGTCAGTTCTAGTCAAAGATCCCTCATTTGATCCGGAATGGGATGGAACAGAGTTCTTCGATCAAGGCGATGAGGAGACGTGTTAGAAGGGTGCTGAAACTTTCCACACGCAGCTTTCGCCCACTTCTCTCGTTGAATGCAGTGAAAAAACCCCGGTTGGTCATAGATTGGCATCGAAGAAACGTTTGGACAGCCGAAGAGGATGGGTTGGATCCTTGGGACTCTCGGCAGGACCGCGTCCCCTGCAGGCTTGAATTTGCTACACACCTCTGGGGATGGAAAATGCCCTGCGCCCCATTCGTTCCAACCACAGCAAAATACTTCGTCAACACCCTCAGAGCGATTAGTAATGAATCCCCCCTTGACAACCCAAACAGTGCTGACCTCTTAGACAGCACATGGTGGTTTGACGTTTCGTCAAGGACAAAACAGGCGTTTTATCAGTTGTCAACAGCATGGACGTCTGCGCCTCAACCTGTCTCATCCATACCTGTGCACGGCCCACATGGCCCTGCACCGCGCCGAAGAGTTGACTACACGCTTAGCTTCAGCGTTATAGTGTTCTGTGAGAACATGAACGCGGTTGTGGTCAAAAGGATACAAAGGACCGACCGCAAACTGTACGCTATCGCGAGAATGTGCTGCGTACCTCTCCTGGAAAAATAGAAAATGGTGGTGGAATATTGTTAAAGCTCCCCTGTTCTCCCTTCATTCTTCCCTTCAGAGCAGTGCACTGCAACGACATTGACAGAGACCTGTTGCTCAACGGCAACACGTTCACGATCTGTGAGAAAGGCATATTTCCCAACCACAATTACTTCTGGAGCCAATCAATTCAAAAACCGTTCCTCATCATAGAGTTCAAGTATGGCTGGACGAATTCTCAAACCGAACCCGCAAGAGAAGGCACACGCCTCCTCGAGGTTATGAAAAAGCTGGGAGCAAACCCCGAGCCAGCACACGTAAATAGTGGGCGAGACACCTGTTTTTGGTTTGACGTTTCTTCACAGGAGGTTCGTGCCTACTATTGTCTCATACTGGAGAACTACGCCGACCAGACCCTAGTCATGGTTGAGCTGCACTGCACTAGGATAGATGAGATTATTCTACAAAATGTTCAAACTCTTGACACGGCTCTTAGCTTTGTCTTGACCGCGTGTGGAATCGCTGAACGGTGATGACATTGTTGGCACTACCCCTTAGAATCAAAAATAAACCGTTGTGGAAAAATATTGGACCAGAGGGCCAGATTGGCTTCTGGCTCCCAATAAGGGCAGGACCCTTCCTTAACGAAAGGAAAGGCAAAAGCGACCTATCAATCTGGATGGAGTACAGCCCAGCAACTGACAGCTTCCTCGGAGCCTTGACCATGGGCGTAGCCTATCATGTGGAAGTACATCACGTACAACACAAGAAAAATGAATGGCATGTGAAGGATAACCTCGCGGATGATTTCCTAGGCTCCATGGTTGATGGAAATTATCCTCAAACATTCCACATTGGAGGCTTCAGAGGTGAATGGGTCCTCACCGCATCCCCCTTCACATAGATCCCCATTGGAGATGACAGTTTTTGAAAAAGATTAGGTTCAATCACAGGCTGCTACGTTTTCCCTTCAAGTGTTCAAACGTACCCCACGCAACCGTTCTAACTCTGCCCTATCATTACATAGTCAAGAAGAACTGCTTTGTGTGCATAAAACCAAAAAAGAGCGTTCGTGGCGAAGAACTGCCGAACCCTCATCAGCTAAACTTCACTAGCCACATGTACAGGAACTACTCCCAAACAGAAAGAATATTAGAATCGCTCACGCAGACCCTTAAAATGGCGGGTGTAAGAATCGAAGAAAATAATGGTCGAGTCTGCTTCAACATTTCAGCGAAAGGACAAACCGTGTACTATACGCTGTGGTTCATGAAGTTCAGAAACCTCGTTGGGCTGTTCTGCCAAGAACCACTATGCACTGAGGTTGAAGAAAACATTCACGCGATCGATCAAACACTGCACACCCTTTTTAGCACGTATGGTGTTCCTCCGTCCCCGGCGTAGCGAAGCGGCAGGTAGCCCTCTTGATAAAACTTCAGGTCAATAGCGAAACTCTGACCACGCTTGAGCTTGCTCAGTCCCCGTGCATCCATCGCGGGTGGAAAGAGATTAGCTGGTGCAGAGATTGTACCGGGTTCAGCAGAGACTGCAAGGACAGACGCCCGGAAGCACTGTACAAGGATAAGAAGCGAACACAGGCCCTTTTCAGAGTGAACGACGTCCTCTCACCTAAGGAATAGCGGCGGGTGAAGCGCTTGAAGAAACTTAAAGTCAACAGTGAAACCCTGAACAGGCTGATTCCACGACAACCCTCCAAGTTAACCCTACAAGAACATGCAGCCATCATCCGGTCACTCAGAAAAAAATTGAAAGTCATCGACAAGGAACTGTCCCAATCACCTTGCATCTATCGCGAGTGGAAAGAGATGGCTGATTGTAGACATTGCAGGGGATTCAGAAAAGGCTGCAAGGCCAGACGCCCGGAAGCACTGTACAAGAATAAGAACGGAAACTGGAAACGCAACTGAAAAAGAAAAGGGAACATGTTTGAAGACACTTCACATCAACAACCGTCGTCTAAAGCGACAAGTATCAAAGCAATCGTTCAGACTTAAACTTGCGCGATCACCGTGCATTCATCGCGGCTCTCAACTCTTCTCCCAATGCAAAAACTGCAACGGTCTGCATAGCGATTGCAAGGCCAGACGTCCAGAGACCCTGTACAAAGACAGAAATGGAACATGGGAACACGACTGAGGAGGCTTGATAAGACATGCTGTCTTACCCTAAAATTGAAACTCTCTTTAACAGAGACGACAAAACCCACAAAGTCAGAGATGGAGAAATAAGACTCCCAGAGTTCGCTAACGTGAAAAACTGGTGGACCACAGAAAAGATAGATGGAACCAACCTGCGCTTAACTTACGTGAAAGGCCAGCCCGTGGAGATTAATGGAAGAACGGACAATGCAGACCTGCCCCGTCCCTTGCTCGAGTATCTTGTCAAGACTTTTCCTGTTGAGAAGTTTACAACCGCGTTCTCAGACATAAAGGACAACCCCCTTGTTACGCTCTACGGTGAAGGGTATGGCCCAAGGATAAACACTGGGGAGAACTACCGAACGGACGGCTTCTCCTTCAGACTGTTTGACGTTCGCGTGGGCGAATGGTGGCTTGAACCTCAAAACATCGCAGACGTTGCAACAAAAATGGGAATCAAGACGGTTCCAGCAGTTGGCGTGATGACGCTAGAGGACGCCGTAGCGTTCATCAAATCCAAGCCGAGATCCCGCGTAACCATGGAAGAAAACCCCACCAGAGAGAACACCACCATGGAAGGAATAGTTGCACGGAGCCACCCTCTTATGCTCAGACGAAACGGAGAACGCGTCATCTGGAAATTGAAAGTGAAAGACTTTAGCGGGATGTCACCATGACTTTTGACATAGACTTCACGCGTGAGAGAACTTGCTTTGGAATTCACGGCATGGGTTACGGTGCCAACATAGGTTACCCCATTGATATTCAAAAAAGCATAAGCAGAGCAATTGGACGCCAATTTGACGTGTGCGATGACCACCTTACCACAAGTGAAGTCCACGAAGCGGTTAACAGGCTATCCCACAAATTCGACGCGTACCTTAGAAAGGCATACACGGTACAAAAAATATTCCCCATCAGCAGCAACCTTGACCGCCTGAGAGAAGACAATGTTAAAGACAACCTGTTCATCACACAACGCTTGCTCCTGCTGTTGTCCATGGCCGCTCTGCTAGAAAAACACGTCACATTCCAATGAAAATCAGGAGAATGAATCATGCAGAAACTGCACATTGACATGAAAGAGCTGAAGAAAGACTTCCCGTTCACTTTTGACATTGACTTTCCCCACAGAAAGACCAGTTTTGGTGTCCGTGGTTTGAACCCAAATGCAAACGTCAAAACGCCAATAAACATTGAAAAAATCATAGCGACAGCAATTAACCGAAAGTTCTCTCTTCAAAGCGATTGCTTGAATGCGCATGAAACAAAGCAGGCCGCAAGAGTTTTAGCCAAAACCTTCAACCGAAAATTGAAGGCAGCATACGCAAGAAACGCCACATCTAAGGACTACGCGTACGTTGGCAGCGACATAGATTGGCTACCTGACAATGAAGAAAAAGAAAACTTCAAAATCACACGATGGCTCGTGCTTCTACTGGTAACCGCCACCCTTCGACGAAAACCCCTCGTATTCCGCTGACAAACACCAAAAGAAACTAAAAAATGGGAAGAGATATGAAAAAGTATTACAAGATACTGAAGCACGGCAAGATGATCAAGAGCAAGCGTCCAGGCAAGTATGCTGGATGTAGATCAACAGGCATCTTCGGAAAGGTGCACGATGCCTGCCTTCGCGGCTTAGCAATGAACAAAGCTAACCGCGTCTTCTTCCACACTCTAGAAGACGCCATCGAGGAAGGCTACCGCCCCTGCAAAGCGTGCAAGCCAATAAACAACACGGAATTTGAGAAAATACGACACTTGGTACCATTCACCAGCCTTGCTGAGTTCTACGAGACCCCCCGAAAACGATCCTCTCTCGTTCTCGTATTGGCACCACTTGACCCCCTCAAAGAAACCCTGACAAGAAAAAGGATCAACTGGCAAACGGGACAGAAAAATGAGGAGAAAGCGTGAAGGGAAACTGCTTGAAGAAACTGCGCGTTGATACGAAGCGGCTAGAAAGATTGATGACAAAGACCATCAAGTGCATAGCAGATGGTCTCGAAAATGTTCACAATGGAGGCGTCTACAAAGTGATTGAGGAAAACGGTCCATACTACTGTTTCTTAGACGATTCGGGCATCGAGACCGACGTCTATAAGGCCTGTTTCAGAGAACTTTGAAGAGAGGTGAAAAGAGAATGAAAGCGTACATCATATTAGGCACCACTGGCCCGGGAATACATGCTCTTAAATTCGAACTTGAACGCATAGTGAAAAGCTCGATTGCCCTAACCACCACCGACAAGAAGAACTCCAGCGCAACAACATTCGCGTTTGAAGTGCCAACACCAAAAGACGCGAAAACGCGCATAGACGCAGCCTTCGCGTACCTTCAAAAACAACCCTGGTACTTCAACGACTCCAAACTCTCCTTCACAGTATCCGGACTACAGGGCGAAGATGGGAGCGAGTGGTACTGCGATGATTGTGGAGAAGCCGTAGACGAATGCGAGTGCATTAGAAAAAGGGGGAACAGTGCAAATGGAAAGTTCAAGTGAAGTTCAATTGCAAGAGAAAATCATCTCAAGCATTCTACCCCACTCCTGCAGGAAAGGAAGCTGGTTCGTGCTTCAGATGCCCAGCATTGGCCAAGTGCTCGTCTGTGTTAACCGCCCAACCAGTCGCCTCATGGCGTACCTGCTAAGCAACCCCAAATCAAACAGCACCATAAAAGAACTGGCCAGTCAAGCCAGCGTGAGCGAGAGAACGACCCGAAGCATCCTGCCGAAGCTGGTGAAGCTGGGCGTCGTGTTAACGTCCACACAAGACAGCGTAAAGAAAACGTACGGACTAAACACGAATTCACCATTGCTTCAATGGATCGGAATGCTCGGCTCAGATCTCATCATAAGAGCAGCAGCATAGGGAGGCTTAAACAATGCGAGTGATTTACCTTTCAGAAACCGTGGATTGCACAGCGGATCCTCACCCAGTACGCTACCGTGCGGCCCTTAACCAAGCACTGGATGACGTCGTGAAAGTTTGCACATCGAACCTCATTCAAGGCATCCACTCCGTTGAAGTCCAATTCAAACCCGACAAAACCGTGGACACGGAAGTGTTTGAATGCGACAGATACTCAGATTATCCTCCACCGGAAAACACTAAACCAGCAAAGGGAGAAATGGCCGAAAAGTACAAGGTTAAAGGCTTATACTTCCGCGAAGACGCAAACGTTGACGCAAAGCATCACCTTCCAATAGGATTGGAGGGCATAAAAGCAGCAGCAGAACTCATCAAAAAACGCTTCACCGAAACACAGAAACTTCCAGAATCAGTCTCAATCGGAGTAGTGTGGGCATTCGCGGGAGCCGCATCCTGCGCTGATTACATCACCATCGACTTCAACTCACCAAGCAACATTGAAGTTGATTACAGCAACCAAGACTGGTGGACATCAAAACCAGGATACAAGAAACACTGCAAAGCCCTCTCAAAACTCATCACACAACCCATCTTTTTCACATAAAAAAGAAACAGAGAGGAAACACATGTTGTCTCACAAGTATTGCGAATGCCCTAACTTCAAACTTGATGAACTGGAAGCGAAAAAGGGGAGGAGCATGTTGTGTCACAAGATCTGTGGCAAGTCTGTTCCGATCCCAATTCTGTATAACTTCACTTTGCAGTCCAAATCAACACTGAAAATTGGGGTGATACTGAAAATGGGTGGAGAACACTTTGAACAACACTTCCTTGAAATAATTGGACGGATCCTATCCGGCTCAGCACCCCCTCAAATGGTGGTGCTAGCGGTATTCGGAAACGTGAGAGAAACAATAAGAACACTTGTGGAGGAAAGACTAACTTACCTATTGAAAGTACAGGGCTCAACACTGAAAACAGTGTGGTCGGACCGAAACCCTCTGAACGTAGACTCCACTTGCATTAATGAAGTGGTTGACAAAATAGTGAAATGGAGCGCAGAGATGAAAAACTGTGAAACAAAAAGCGGTGATCCCGTCGCATAAAGGGAGGTGAAATCATGAATGTTTTTACTAGAACGATGTGGAGACTAATAGGAATATTATTAATGTTCACCCCCCTACGTCTTCAGTATAAAGCCGGACCCCTCTACCTGCACCTTTGTTATGGAAAGAGTTGGCGGGATCCTGATCTTGCTGAGCTTATGACCCTTGAAGAGTTTGGACGACTGGAACAGGCATTCATAGATGCAGGACTAGTGGCGCAAAATGAGGCTTAATGAAAAAACGTATGTAAATGGTCTTTGCAAGTGTGGTTACGCCACCTCCAGTATCACGGAGATGTTGATACACCTTCGCGGCACCAAATGGTGGGAACGCCTTCTAGGGTACCATTCGGTCACATGGACCCCTGGACCCTTATCAAAAAACTACAGTCCAGACAGCAGAACTAGAAATAGTTGAAAACAAAAAAACAAGAAGCAGGGCAGTCGAGTAAAATTTGAACGTTTCTCGTTGCCTTGTCTTCTTAACCTGTTGGAGGTGGAAGCAAAATTGTTGAAGCTTGTGACAAAAGGGTGGCCTCAAAACATTAACTTGGCGCCATACACGAGCAATAGGGCTTACCGGTTTCTGGTTGTTGGGAGCACCATATGCTTCAGAGACAAAAGAGTCCGGCGTCTATACCTTGCTTTTGTCATCCATCGGCCAACGAACAGTCGAGCAATCGTAATATTCAGACGGAGCAAAGGAAACTGGCAGGTACATAGTGAACTAGCACTCATAGAAACCGTACACAATCACAATGGTCACGAACCGTTTCCGTTGATTGCTCCACTGAAAACAAAGGGCGCATTGAAGCTCTACTTGACCTTTTTCAACTTCGACGAAACCTTGGCCGACATAGTTTTCCCACAAACCGAGAGCAAGGTGGGCTGACATGAAAAGGTTACAAAACGACATGGCGTTAATGCTTTCAATGCTTTTACAACCATATCGAACCGTAGGACTGGGCGACATTCACATGAGCATACAGCTTGAAAACACTTACAAGATCCGAAGAAATGGTTTGGTGACACTGGGAGACAACCACATAGTTGTCAATCATGGCTTCCATGTTTTCCCCGGAGAGTTTGGTTTTCAATCATCCACTCAACGTGGCGTAGTGGAGACTGAACGCCTCCTTGACATCCTCAAAACTAATGGCGCAAGGCCCGTGTTCGAGAGAAGACACGACGGGTTGGGGTTCGTGTTTTGGTTTGACCTATCAACGAAAACCACCCAAGCGTATTGCGAATTCTCAGCAGTGATGTGGACCAAAGAGTTGCCCTGGAATGCAGGCATAGCCTACACGTTTGAGTTACGAGCGAACTGTGAAAACCTCGACCATGAAGTCATCATCAAACTCCAACGCCTCGACGAAATACTGCACATGATCGCTAAACAGTGCAACATACCAAGCATAATGGAACGTGATTAATAATGGAGACTACAGTGCACGTGTGCTTCAAGGCAGTGTCTGTTCATGATGGGAAATACTTTTCTCTAGGAATGGGACCTGCACAATCGATCGCTCTGCCAGTGAACAGGTGGATGCGCGACCCAAAACCGTACGGAATATCAACTGCCAAGTCCATGAGTGGAGCACGTCAAGTGATCAAGTTTGCGCGGAAAAGAAAGAGACTCCCCGTCCCCAAAAACATGACGGTCGTCAAAGTGTTGGGCAAGGATCCTGTGTTTGAGAACGAGTGGCGAGCAGTTTTCCGTCGCATCAAGCTGATTACTGCCAAGGAGGAGGGTGAAAGCGAATGAAGTGTTTAGGTTGTGGCAGATCAATTTCCTGGGATGGAAAAGGAACTCTGTGCTTCACTTGCCCATGTGGCGCAACAATGTTCATCGATGACAAAACCGACAAAATAGCGTTGCCCGTATCCTTCATCATGTCACTGCAACGCAAGAAAAACATTCTCCACATAGACTACTACCTGGGAATCAGTGACCACCAAAGCCCTCAAAAACAGGCAGTCTACGAACAGCTAAAGCGCAAGGGCGCCGTTTGGTCATGGGAATGCCGCCGGTGCAAAGACAGATTCATTCGACACGTAAAAATGCAGGCCCCAAAGAGATTCAATCTCCACCCAGAACTCCAGAAACTAATGCCCATTGATGTGTTATGAAAACGTTAGAGTTTCAGTGGGAAAAACTGTCATTGCGCATGTTAGGCATAGCTGCTGCACGTGCGTACGACACGAGACTGAGCATTCCCTTACTCGCCAATAATGGCTATGTTGTTGAACATAACGGTCTAAGAATGTTCGATCTACGCCAACCAAACATCAGAACCCCATTCAAGTTTCCGTCACACAGATGGACCAGTGCGCGTGAACTGAAGATCGTTCAACCAGCCATGGCACAACTACTACGTATGCTAATACGTAATGAAGTATCTCACAGTTTTGTTCGACGCAATGCTCCGGGCACTGAGTTTGAATTGTGGTTCGATGTTTCCTCCCCCGCGAATAGAGCGGCCTACCGCTTTATATCAAACGAGACTCCCCTCACCAAACGGATGACCTGTGGAATAACAGTAAACGCTGCAGCAGTCTTTACAAGACACATGGACCCTCAGATAATCAACAACGTGAAAGCAGTAGACACAATATTATACTACTTGTTCAAGACGTGTATAAATCGAGCCCAAACATGCAAGCCACGGCCACGAAGGGTAAAGCAAAGATGCAAAAAGTGAGGTGTTGTGCGTGCTGACACTCCCGGTTAAGGCCCCGTTCAATAATCCATTACATTTTCCAGACACCGCTGACGCCCGCAACACTAAGATTGATTGTTATCGCGATTTCGCCTACACGGTTGAAGAAACACGTTTGAGACCCTGGACTAGCCCACTATCAATTGGTGTGCGTGACAGTGCAGAGGCAAGTTTTCACATAGCAGACCGCAAATTCGGATGGATCATCAGAACAGCAGACGTGCAGCCGGCAAAACGCTTGGTTGAAACATTACTAGCACTGGGAGTAGTACCGGACTTCACACGAATTAATGTGGACGTCAACTTCCGGTTCTTCTTCAACGTATCCTCAAAAGACGTCCCCGCATACTATGAGATCGACACACGCTATAGCAAATTATCGTTTTGTCAAGAAATACGCGTTGACGTGTTCTGCCGCCAGAACCCCCCGGACGCGAAAGTGATGAAAAACATCATCCAGCTTGATGAAGCCCTGTACACTCTCTTCACGATCTGTGGAATACCCACTGTAACTTGGTAGGTGAGAGCAATGGAACAAATCAAGTTTAGACGAAAAAGATCCCTCAATTCCGGAGCAAGCTACGCAAACATTTGGAATGCGGGCAAGGCCATTTCAGGCGGCTTCGGATTGTGGGGACACTGGGTTATGCAGAGCCCTAACGCCACAATAGCCCTGCACGTCTGGGTTGACGCTCTGCGTGAAAAAGGATACCCTGACAGAGACATAGTTCTGTATGGCGACTGGACAGATGGACGCCACCTAGCAGACGGCCTTGACCACATGAAATCATACGACGAAATGAAACAACACATCCTGAAGTGGTCACGCCCCCTATGTGACGTGCAAAAAACCAACATCACAGCCTATCCCCACGCAAACGAAAAACTAACACCATTCATATTCATCCTCAAAGCGGATAGAAAGAAAACATTGAAAACAATCATCAGTCGAAAAAATAAAAACCAAAGGGAGAGTGACTTTGCGTGATCAAGCTTGACATTGATAAGATACGGTCGTGGACAGTGCCCTGTTTGATTTGCAAATACTGGTCGCAGAGCAACTACTTGACAGGCATCTGTACCAAGTTTGGATGCCCAACCGGACCCCATCAAACCTGTGACTATGCTGAAGCAAAGAAAAATGTCACATAAAAAACGGAGGTGTTGTACGTGCTGATACTTCCAGTTAAGGCCCCGTTCAACAAACCCCCCCACTTTCCCGCCACAGCCGATGTCCTCACCACTAAGATTCATTACAATAGTGATTGTGCCTACGCGGTTAAAGAAGAAGGCCTGCAACCGCGGACCAGCCCCCTGATCCGTGTGAAAAACCATGCAGGTAAGAGATTTCACATAGTAGACCGTAGATGCGGATGGATTATTGGAACCCCAGACATGCAATCAGCAAAACGCCTAGTTGAAACATTACTGGCGTTGGGAGTAGTACCGGACTTCACACGAATTGACAAGGAAGTCAACTTTCATTTCTTCTTCAATGTTTCGTCAAAAGATACCCCTGCATACTATGAGCTTGGCACAGGCTATGGTGGAACACTCTTTCACTCCCCTTGGAGAGGCCGCCAAGAAATACGTGTTAATGTGTTCTGCCATCAGAAGCCACCGAACGAGAAGGTAATGGAGAACATCACCCGCCTTGACGAAAACCTGTACACCCTCTTCAAGATCTGTGAAATACCAGTTGCCAGCAAGTTCCAAGAAATCATTCGCGATGGTCATTAATGATGGGGGCGAGTTTGCCACAGGATAAAACAAGTTGACTGAGAAGATGACGACAGTGAAACAACTCAAGTTTAGATTCCCACTATGGAGGTTGTGAGCAATGGAAAAACCAGTTAACACAAAGGTATATGTTGTCGGTGTCGGCAACGCGGAGGGGTGTTCTATAGTAAGCGTCCACCGAACACGCAAAGGTGCACGTCACAGATGGAACGAGGTTAGAGAAAAACTGATATCTCAATTCAAACGACTGAGCACTGACGCTGCGACTGCTAAACTCTGGAAGCCACACATCAAACGACTCCAGTGCAAGAACCCCGCCAAGATAAACAACTACCCCCTTGAAACACCTCACATCTGGAAGTACAAACTGGAGGAATAAGAATGAGCAAGCCTATCAACCAACATTCTTCTCAAAAAAATGCGTTTTGGAGAAAAACGGGATAGTGGAGGTGAACTCAACATGCAATGCAGTATATGTGGAGACGAACTATTAGCCACGAGTAAACCTACACGGTTAAACTTTGATGCACCACAGAATCCTCAGAGGAAAACAGACTCACAGTTAATGTGGCTAACCACCGCAGTCAAAGACGTGCAACCCACCGTAAAGAGAGAAGCAGTGATCGATGAGAAATGCCTCAATAGGCATGGCCCATTCCTCAACAGCCTTGCCAAGGCAGGACTCATTGAACTGAACCACATGGAGCCATAAAACATGACACAGAATAGACATGTGCTTCTCAGACTCTTTCGCGAATCCAAAAACGCGGCTGGTTTACAGCCCTCGTCTGAATCCACGCGAGTGTTAACATCCATAAAGGGGGTGTGAAAATGAAAAAATCGAAGTGTGTCAAAACAGAATACGCTTGCCCCTGTTGCAACGGACCCATAGTTCATCAATTAAGCAACGGCCGCAGGAATCATAGACTTAACGGACACAACAGCAACGACAATGGAAACGGCAACGGAAACGGAAACGACTACTTTGGAAAGTACCTGTGCCGCTACTGCAACACAAGTATCCCTTGGGAATGTCTAGTACTACCCGCAACTACTAGGGCAATATCCGCACCTCGTTTCATCTGCATAAACCATGGTGGCTGCCAGAGCTGCCACAAAGCATTCGCTAGGTACACCGTCAATTTCTGGCTGAGTGAAGCGATGTATCTGGAAAATTTCGCGCCACGAACTGCATCATTGTGTGAGAACTGTCTCCGTGACATCACGAACACGTGCAAAGTGGGATCTTTCCGGGAAATTCAAAACGTGACACGACGGTATAGACACCTCGTAGCTCGGCGTACGGAAGTTGAAAACGTAAGGACACGCAAACTGATTTCCGCGTGGGCGTCTCAAAGAAACAAATTGACCAATTCCCATAAAAACAATCCCCCTACTGATTCCCTCGGAAGAAAAATCACAGCCTATCCCTCAGCGATTCGCATCAGGAAATGCCCGAAGTGTGGAAAACCGGGATATCTTGACACTACAAGCAGAAAGTGTGGGAAGGTCAAATGCCGGTGCCGTCAAGGACTGCGCCATGGACCATACTTCTCTGTGCATCATGGGGGCGCAAGAGGTGACCCCCAATCATACTGTCACCTCAACCGCATGATGCTTGCCCAGATAGAAAACGAGGTCAAAACTCGAATGTGAGAGGAGGCAAAACACTTGAAAACACTTATCGTCAGAGAAAACCTTGCCCTGTCCTGGCCGGGAAATATAACACACCCGCATGATACCAAAAGGAGATGAAGTTTTTGAAGAAACTTCATGTTGACAGCACACGCTTAAACCAGCTGGTCCGAGAACATGATTCGTACGGATATCTTCTTCTCTTCAGGGGCATCTTTCTGGGGGACGCTGTCGACGCAACGGCATTCCGGCCGGAATACACCACACACATGACCCATAAAGGAGCTGACGCTTTTGAAAAAACTTCATGTTGACAACCCACGCTTAAACCAGCTAGTTCAAAAGCAGAATCGGTACTCAGACATTCTCTTCATGTTCCACGTTCACGTTGGAAACAAAGACGAAGCTATCAAAAGTCTAAAACAACATCTTGCCATGCTGCAGAACAGGCCGCATATGCAAACCATCTTCCCCGGTGACTCTATAGACGCATCTTCCTTCTCATCAAACAAAACGGCCGTGACCGAAAATGACACACCGCCATACGACCTGAACCAAACAAACGTTCTAGCCAAACAATGTGTGTGGAGGTGAAATGTTTGAACAAACATGGTTTGAATACAAGCGACTGGTTACCAATTGGCGTACCCCTTGACAAGAACCCTAAACAGATCCCTGTAATAACCCTCTCTGTCAGAGACGAAGCACATCCCTATGGAGAACTTCTCCTAACGGCATGCACCCATACCGGAGAAAACAACCAGAGCCTCCATTCGCTGTTGAAACATCTCTACATGCTACAGCAAATGCCGAACATGCGAGCGGTCCACTTAGGCGACTTCATAGATCCTACCCAGCTCTGCGCTGGGCGCCGCAGCGTAGACATCTTCGCCATCACAGAACTGCTCAACATGGGCTTTCAAATGATAGAGCCCGTAGCCGGAAAATTCGTGGCCGTAACCCGCGGCGAAATGGACCAAAGAATTGACAACATGATGAAACCAGGAACCAACTATCTAAAGTTAGGGTTCAGCAAAATGAAATCACCGGCAATAGTTACCAGAGAGAACGAGGGACTGCTCCTAATGGTTGAGGTTCGTGGACGCGACGACACGCCTTCCAGATACTACCCCCTGTACATAATCCACTCACAAACTGGAGCGTTCATAAATGAGTACCTCTTCATCAAGAGAATATTCAGCAACTACATGGCCCCTGTAATAGCATCAGCACACGTCCATCGCATCCAAAAAAGACTCATGACCCTAACTGCCCCCATCAAAGACGACAATGGAGTCTGGCATGCGGCTACTGGAAAAGTCACAATGGTCCTGGTTGGCGGCTTCATCAAGCAACGCCCACGCGACGATACGAAGGGAAGCACAATAAACACGATTGGAGCCCCAATTCTACGGTTCATGCGCGACAGATCCGCAATAGAAGTGATCCCTAATCCCTCCGCACACTCCCCAGAATTCTTCAGAGACCCCTGCCCGTTCCATCCCAACACAAACTTCAGAATCGAAGATCACGAATGGCCCTTTAGATCTGCCCGACGAAAAGTTCCCATCCAACCATAAAGGAGGTGTTAAAGAAAAATGAAATCCCTTCCCATCTTCATACACGCCCGCCCAATCGAACAGGAACCAGAAATCCCCATCTTCGACTTAGACATCAAAAGCCCCAACGAACCATACGCTGAAATTTTACTCAGCACCTGCTGGCACGTAGGACACAAAAACTTCGAAAGAGAAGCACTGTTCAGGTACCTGAACCTATTTTACGAGTTACACCACCTCAGAGGAGTCTTTCTGGGAGACGCCGTCGATGCAACATCCTTCCGGCCGGGATACCTCGGCGAGTCCATCGTACCTGAAGCACAGCTTGAAGAACTGGCACAAATCCTCGCACCGGTCGCTAAGAAGCACCTCGTCTGGCTGATCGGCAACCACGATGCCAGATTCCAACAGGCAACCTTCGGTGCGATAAACTGGGTGCAGTGGCTCCTCCGAAGTCAACTAGGTTCCAACGCCATTGTCCCAAACGAACCCGGGCGCGGAATCATGGCCGTGTTCCGTGTTAACAAACAAGAATACACCGCATACATGTCCCACACAAGAGGCGGCGCAATAAGCAACGAGCTCAGCGCGACCCACAAAGCAAAACTGAACCAACTGGTTGCACTCGTAGCCACAGGACACAACCACCGACAGGCATGGAGGCCCATACGCGAATTCGCTCCGACCCAACGAGGCAAAAAATGGTACCTACAGACATACGAGACAATAGAAGTCTCAACAGGAACATTCCTAGGCCCCCCCGCCTACGGCGAAGAAGTACAATACCCACAAACGGATGTAGGCGCATACATGGTGCGCTTCCATAGCGACGAAGCAAAAATCGAAATCATCGAACCCGAAACACAGTACGCTGAACTCATGAACACCAACAAGTACCACCCGGACACCAACATCCACCTAAACCTCACACCCCAACAACAATTCCACCTAAACCAGGCAAAGAAACGATAAACCCACAAACAAACCAAAACGATGAAAAAATAAAGGAGGTGATGAAATGATCAAAAAATACAAACGCAATCCCACTAAGCGCACAAATAGAACGAAACCGGTGGTTACATCCTCTCTTCCTGAAAAGAAGATCCTGGCCGCTGAACTGCCAAGCACGGTGAAGCTCATGCAAGGCTTCTTCGGAGTTCCTTCAGTCACCTTCGCACTAAACGCCAAGGCTTCCACTGACAGCGCCACGATCAAGATCCTTCAAGAAAACGGAAACATCAGGGCAAGCATGATTTTTCAACTATCCCCCGTGCTTCGAGAAATGTTCCAACTGCGTGCTGAAGCGGGCCACTATGGAGACGTCTGCTCGATCGACCGCTGCTACGATGGCTCGTATGACAAGTTCACAAAGGCAATGGAACGAATGAACTACTCAGTGTGTGAGGTAATGCAAGAGATATCTCACCAAAGACGGTCGCTCTCAGAACTTTCTCCCTTCTGGCCCTTCTCGATGAACGATGAATCAAAGACTTACTGTGCCGGAGTCGAAGTGAAGGCAAACGATGTTTCCAACCTCGCCAACACATTGCACCAATTTAAGACAGACCTGCCAACAATCCGGATCCTGTTCAACGCTCTCTGCGACGACGCGCTCAAAACAATGTCAACACCAAGAAAATAAACTCGTGAACAAGTCAAAGTGACAAAAGGAAAAAGGTGAAGTATATGATCAAATTACCAGTAGAAATGGTCACGCGCTCTTACAAGGCCTTTTTCATCTACGAGCGCAGCTTTGACGGAACCTTCGTGGACTCTCGAATAGTTGAGAAGTTGACGGCAACCGTCCTTGCCTTTTCTTACGCTCACGCCATTGATAAAGTTCACCGAATGACACTACTGGGTCGAACTGGCTGGAAGATTGAACGTGCACCTTGGCTCACAATGGGCAAACGTGCCCCATTCTGCTGTACGAATCCTCCGGCTTGGCGTGCACTAAGCCACAATGGACACGCTCACATATACTTTGCCATCTATGCTTCCCGTCGCGAAATAAGAGAGTACGAAAAATGTCAAGCCTTTGCAGTATGACTCCTTTGAAAGAGGAATAAGAAAGATGCAACAATTAATGCCTCCAAAAGCATGGATGAAAATCATAACGGATTGTGCGATCTCAACTTTCCGCGCGAGCATCAGAAACGTTTTTGAAAGAAACATTGTACAGCTGGTCTGCCCCGACTGCAGGTCACTGGTGACTCTTACTCTAGACTGGTTCAGCGACGATGGTCTCATAGGCCTCATTTGTTTGAACTGTGGAGCCCCCTTAGTTCTCCATCCGGACAACAGAATACGCCTCGATCAATCTGGCTGGCGTGCCCACAACAGCTATCGTGATTACATAAAAGAAATCCTGACTGCCAAAGGGATCGACTGGCAAACAGGACAATCCAACAGAAAGTGAAGCCGTTGGACATTAACCACGCAAGAGTCGAGCTAAAGTGCGGTAAGAACGAAACAATCAAGGAAACTGAGACTATGTACGCACGAGCGAAAAGCGTGGCGGAAAGTTTCGGAATAGGCACATACTTCGACAGAGCATGGGACCACGGCGATGAATTCTGCGACGGATACGTGTACCCCGCTCTCCGAAACCTAGAACAGGTCTTAACCGCACTGAACGAACAAGATGTAGGCTATGACAACATCGATCTGCCCTCCCAAGCAGAAGGATCTAACCTTCACACGAGACTCACAAAACAGTTCCCCCCCTTGTGTGGAGTAAGCGTTAACATCGAACAGTCGCACGCCACGAAAAAATGAGTGTGGAAGTGAAAAAATGGGTGGAGTGATAGCTTTAACCGTTAGATTACCCGACGGAAAAGAATATCGCATGGAGCGATGGACTAACATACTTCCTTCCATAATCCATGCGCCAAAGTTCTGGAACGGTGACCCTGCAATATGGAAAGACCCCCTAGAACATTGGGTAAGAGAAAGTGCAAAGAAGGCGAAAGGAGAGACAATCATTTCTTCATGGCAAATGTACAAACATCCATTCTTGGCACCATCGGAATATGGAATTTTGGTGATTGACTACACGACTATGACAATTGTTTCTGCACAGGGATATGAGTCTCTTACAAACATTATGCCAATTCAATCTGAATTCCAAGCGTTAGAAAAGGCCGGATTGATAGGTGACTGGATTTCAATTCCCTTTCCGAGCGCTAAGAGGGATTTGTCTGAAAAGAAGAGGGGACTCTGGCCTCGTCAGATCAACCAGACAAAATGGAAGATACATGAGCTTTCTGAGTCTGACTTTTCAACTGCAAAGAAACTCATCAAAGAACTAGGATTTGTCTTAAGTGATGAAGAAGAACACATATGGGATAGAGAAATCAAAGAAGCGGATGACACCTGAATGAGGTGAAATGTTGTTAAAGCTTGCCTGCAAAACACGTTTCTGGACACCAATCCCGTACAGAACAATGCACGCATCACTTGTAGATTGCATGATGATTCCTCTCTCAAGAGAAGACACAATTTATGCTGTTACTGCTACCGGGTTACGCTCCCTCTTAGGCAGCATAATAGTGCTCAAACCACCCCTAAAACTCATCACGCATCGCATTCAGGAAAAACCCACGAGTAATGACCTACCACTAACCCTACGCCGCTTTTTCGAGTTTTTGAAAACAAACGGGGCAACACCATCTGATCCTCTTCCAAACGTAAACTCTTCTTGCCCTGAACCATCATTCACATTCTGGTTCGATGTGTCATCAGAAACATCAGAAACATCACAAGCATACTACAAAGTGGCTACAGCATTTTGCGGCAAGAAACTGCTCGTCGATGTTTGGTGCAAAGCACTCGACCAGACGGTTGTTGGAAACATACAATTTCTGGACGAGGTGCTGCATGCAATCATGAATGTCTGCAAAGATCCGGTAAGCGCGTACATCAAAAACCTCACTGACAATCATCCGCCTGTACCCGCCTGTGCTCGCATAGCGACGGTCAACCCATAATAGAGAATAGAAAATACTCTTCAGCATGGAGACGAAACCTTGAAAGTTAAGGCACACACGGTAACATCCACATCAAGAAAACTCTTCAAAACGGAGTTAAAGAAAAAGAGGTGATAAAGAAATGCAAGAACTCTTATCCCCTAAACTTGACGAACGAGCGAAGGAAGTTGCTTCCTTCATCGCGGCTAGAGCCCCTTCACGTTACTATGACTTTTCAGAGGAAAAACCCCCAACGAATGACCCGGCCGTTGTAGCAAATTACTACGCCATCGTAGTGTCCCTCGATTATGGCTTTTGGCGTTTTCTCAACGGTCAGTTCAAGGCTGACTTCTACAATATTGATGGAAAACCGATAAAGGGCGCCACCTTCCTGTGGATCAAGTCGAAAGCCCAGTTCGCATCGAACCCATCATTCTTCAACCTGACAGAACTAAGGCACATCAAATGGGATCAGTTCCAAGCCTGGCTGAAGGATGACTCCGGAACTGTTCCATTCAAGGACCCAACGACACGCTTCTTCCTAGTGAGAAACTTCGCGGAAAAAATGTGGAACCATCCGGTCCACAAAACATTCATGGAAGGCCAACAGAGCATCGCAGCACTAAGCCAAATCTTAGAAAGCTGCAGCGCGTACGCTGACGCCCCCTTCTGCAAGAAAGCACACCTTCTCGCAAAAATCATGGAACGCCAAGGTTACTGGAAAGTATCAGACCCCGAGAACAAGTTACCCCCTATTGATTATCACTTAATCAACATGGCAACCAAGCTTGACCTCGTAACAATCAGCCCGAACATGGCCAGTAAATTGGCAGGTTACCAGCCCTTAAACTCGACAGAAGAACTACAACTGCGCAGCACATGCGCTGACGCGTACAGAGCCATAACCCGTCACAGCGGCATAGATCCCTACAAGCTGGACGACATCATTTGGAGTGAAAGCAGACGAAACTGTCAACTTCCGCCATACCGCTGCGAACAATGCCTCTTCAATCCAATCTGCCACAAAAACATTACCGGCTTCCCCGTGGTAGAAACATACCGGTATTGAAAAATGATAAACAAGCGATAAGCTTTCTGGGAGGTGAAAAAGTTTGAAAAGTACTCTGATTCAGAACGGTTCAATATCTCTTGCGGGTGTTCCAAGCGAAGCGAGCGGCGTTCGACAGAAGATCATATCTTTCCTTCAACAACAGACCGAACCAAAAACGCCGGTTGAAACCGCGAAAGGGGCCGAACTGAACGAGAACACGGTACGGAAAGAACTCCAAGCGATGCTGAAAGCCGGTATCGTGATAAAGAACGATAAGCACGCATACCGCCTTCTAAACCCCGGTGATCCTCCTCCCGTTGTTTTACCCCCTCCTTCCAACGAAAAACCTCAAAAGGAAACATTAGTCCAAGGTGAAAAAACCATGCCAAAAGTGTTTGACAAGCTTCCGAAGATCAGAGTGGACGAAATCCTGTTCTACGCGTACACCGCCCCCGCTGAGATGACAAAATCCGCATCCATTGATGAACGGGAAACGGTCGTCTATCGTGTCCTTCCAAGGGACCTTGCCCAGCGACTTGAGGAACTGAAAAGAGAATTCGATCGAGAAGCCTCAAGACACCTCAAGACCCTGATGAGTCGCAAACTGTTCTTCATCCGATATCCAATAGACAAGCATAAAGCAGCCCTTCAAGTGCTTGTTGAGAATTGGAACATAAAGTACGGTGACTTCGTGAAAGCCCTATCTGAGAAACAGGGTGAACTTGAAACCGCCGTTGCAGCGTTCTATGAGAAACACCACCTGAGCCGCGACATGCCCGACCTTTCCCCCACGGTGCTGCACGAAAGGTTCCGGATAAGCCAACAGCTGATACCCTTCTCACTGCGCACGGACATAATCAGCGACGTCTTCACGAGCGATGAGATGCAACGGATAAAAGACCAGGCCAAGCAGCAAGTAATGGAAAAGTACAGAGAAGACATGAACACTGCGACCAGCGAGTTCTTCGCATCCGTAAAGAAAGCAATGCAACGCCTTAACAAGGGAAAGATGATCACCAAGGCTACCCTGGCAAAGATGCACCGCCTGTACGATGAAGCCCTTGAAGGTCTAGCGATAACACAGGACGAACGCTACACAGGCACCTTCGAAATCATGGAAAACATGGTGGAAACCCTTGCCAACCGACGCCAGCAGCACAAAGTAATCAAGAACGACAAGGAAACTGCATCCAGCATAATCGCTGAAACCCTTGAAGTCACCCGTGCAATCGGCACCAAAGCAAAGCCAACTCTAGAACAGTTCGAGGCAATCCTAACAGCGGACAAACAGCCGGTGAAGAAAAAACGGGAAGGAATACGCGAAGTCATCGAGGGCTTGACCATACCAACTGTTACGGAAGAACAAAAAACAACGTCATCGTAAGAGAGGGGAACATGAATGATACAGCTACCCATCCCATCCCCCCTCTTACAAACAGCCCTGCTCACCGACGAAGATAAACACCAACTAATTCTCATCAAGTACATCGAATGGATGGATGCGCGTGAAAAAGACCTTACTGATACTGAATGGGGCCGAGCGACGGAACATTTGAAACATTTAGGACTCGTTAACATCCAACCACTACCCCTCGGAAAATGGCACATCATCAGCCAAAAGACTAAAAATGAAACGTGGGTTAAGTGTTGCCTCACCGCCCTAGGCTCATTCATATTTGAAACGTATCGACCCTTCATTTTCAACTATTCCATCCCACGGCCGGGTGAGGATCTAGACTGGATCGACAAGCAACTTGCCAGTTTGTGCCAGGCACAGAACGACACCTCAGCGCTGCTCGCCCGTCAGGAGACCCAACGCAAGTCCGCATTGGACTGGTTGCACCAGCGTTACCCGCGGAAGGAAAAATTGATACGCCACCGATGAAGACAAATACTAACTTTGAAAGTGCGGAGGGATGATTTTAAAAACGAAAAACGAGACGGAACCTAACGTGTCTAATAGCTACCAACACACGTCACAGAGGACAAGAAGCCGTGAGGCCTTGGTCAACCTAGTTCCTCAACTGATCCAAAATGTTTTGACCGTTGACGTGAAGCTTCCGGCCAGAATCGTTGAGGCACACGCATTCGGAAGCGTTTTCAGAAAAACTGACCCCCATGACTTGGACATCCTTCTACTCCACGAACAAGACCGAGAACAACAGAATGAGTGGCGCCGCTTTCGCTACATCTTCTCAACCGGACATGGGGGAGTCAGAGATGATCCGACTGTGGGGCTGTGGATTAAGGCCTCATTTGATCTTCATAACGCCCTCGACAAGTACAATTACCGTCCAGATTTGCAGAAGCTGACACTATCCGACGCGCTGCGACAACCTGAGGTTCAGTCCGTGGCAAAAAGGACGGGATTGAACACTCTGTGGGCCGGATGTTTTTCATGGACGCATTACCTGCACGGTGAGCATGGCGATGGAATGTTCATCGCAGATCTTGAAAAAATATTCCGCACGCTGGTCGTGGGAAGACTAGCACAGAAAGGGCTTCAAGTGCACTTCATGGAAAAAAGCGCGTTTGGAAAATCGGGCTTCAAGCTCAACGCGATTGACGCCTCAACCTATGTTAAGGTGTGGGATAGAAACACCTTGCCCGGCGAAGTGGCACAAGTTTTCGCTAAACATTACTCTGATGCAGGCCTTCATGGAAACGAATTGAAAAGTCTCCGACAACAAGTGAACGATGAATTATCAGAACTAGAGAAAAAAATTGCAAAACTAGAGAAAATAGTTGCAAAAAGAAAACTCAACATTCCGCTCAGACGGCTCTTTCTAAAGCTGTCGCCTGCTGAAACTTCATGCAGTGACAAGCAATTGCAGGAAAAAAGCACCGAAATGAGGGAAATGCTAAAGCACTTGAGAGCCACCGATGATTTCTTAGGAAGCCTGGAAGTGATTCTTGGCTGGGGCGAAAGGATTACACTTGCCACTTTGACATGTGATTTGCTTGGCGGATTTAACTCGAGCGAGGAAAACACGAGAAGGGCACTATGTCGTAACATAGGACTGCCCGAACATGAAGTGGTAATTGACCGAACTAGGGGAGGCAGAGGCACATACGCCAGAGAGGCCATTTACACGCGCTCGGAAAAGAAACGCAGCCAAATAGCAGCAGAAGGAGACAGGTACGAAAAAGCACATAAACTGGAACTTAGAATACGTCACATGCTTCCGGACTCTAAATGGTATGCGCGGGTTAACCTCGTTTCAGACGAAAAAAAACTTCCAATCAGAATAGGAGGAACCTACAGCCGACACGTAGAGAGGGAAACTACAGGACCCGTCGCAAGACTCTTGCTAACATACAATTACCCTGACAGTTACCCCCCCTTCAGCATCAGAAAGGAAGAAAACGTCAAGTTGGACGTTCATCATGGATGAATACACAAAATGCTTCGAAGCCTACTGCACTGTGCTGACAAACATAAGTGAACCATGGAGAACTGTGAAAACCAAGGTCATGGCGGCAGTAGAAGAACTTCGAGCAATAAATGGTTTGGTGAACAAAGCAGGTGATGTGAATGCTACAAATATCTCTCCCAACGCTTCGCTTGCAAACAATTCTGCTAACTGATGAAGAAAAGTTCCAAATTCTCTTCATCGGCTCTAACGAGTGGGTCAAGGTGTGTGAAAAAGAACTTGCCACTAACACACATAAGGGACAAGCGATAGAACACCTGAGAAAGGTAGGTCTCATAAGCATTACACCACTCCCGCTTGGAAAATGGCACTGTATTGGCCAGATGAACGTGATGAATCCCTGGGTCGAACTGCGTCTCACCGACCTAGGATCGTTCATATTTGAAAAGCACCGCCACTTTCTTTACCAAATGTCTGTAAAAGGAGGAAGAGCAGCATGCTAAAGCTCAGAGGATCATCGAAGCTGAACCCTTTGATAAGTCTCAGAGAAAAAGGAAAACTGATTTTGAATCCATACATGAACTCTGACTTGACGGTTCTGAGCCTAGGAGAAGTTGAGTTGCGAGGCAAACTCTTCATGGGCGTACGCGTGCCCCCGCGCTTGAACGATGACGATATGGAGTTGATACTGTTCATGAAACAAGACGGCAAAACAAGACTGAAGACTTTACTTCGCCAAATATCGCCGGGCTGGAACAAAACCCATACGGGCATCGTTGAGTTTGATGGCGTCGTACGCGCGAGAATGTTTGGAAACGTTATGAAAGAACAGTTCCGGTGGCGAAACTTCGGTTGTGGCGCTTTCCAGACCCGCTATGAGATCAAAGAGAGATTACGAAACTTAGGCCTGAGCCCGGCAGTAATGGACTGTGTATTTCCCACCCGCAAAAACTGATAAAAAAAAGAGGCGAGACACATCATGCTAAGACTCAAAGGAGCATCAAAACTGAAAGCACTCATCTTACACCCTTTCAAGAGCAAAGCCGTCACCATTGTAACACTGAGTGAGACAAGGCTCTGTCTCGGGATGGAAGTTGATGGGAAAGGAAAGAAACGCCTCGTGATCTTCACCCATTCCAAACAAGGGTTTGTCACAGTAGGCACAATCTACTACAACCTGTACTATCCTTCAACTAGGTGCTGCAAAGGAAACCCCCTCTGCTACGATGAGATACGTGGGATCTCAGAGAGAGGCCGCTTCGATGAAGATCAAACTGAGACACGAGAAGAACTGAAAGAAAGGCTCAGCAGCCTAGGCTTTGATCCCAATGCAGTGGACACGATATGGCCAACATAAGAGCACGGATGATCTGAAAATTGGAGGTGTATTGAAATGTTGGAGCTAAAGCACGGTAAAGTGCCTTCTTTTCCTATTCAATGGGAATTGAATTGGAAAATGTATCCTTCAAAGTTTGACACCAAAACCGGCGCGACGACGTTTGTGTTGAGATTTACAAGCTTTGAGTCAGCTACCAGATTCTACCGAGCAGCCAAAAGATTTTTGGCGCGAAGATTTACAGTAAAAACTGAAGCTGGTGAAGTTGAAGTCGGCAGCAGCAGATCGATAGTAAAAGTCTACGAATCTGCGACACTCATCGCATATATGACACATTTTGCTCTCCATGAGCATGTGCAAATAACCACTTATCAATCCGCCTACGCATCTCTTGTTCAAGACAGGATCATGGCTCTCGTCTACGATGACGTGTTTGTTGCGCAAGTGGAACACGGAAAGCAGACTGAAACATTGGGCGATGGGTTGAGTGTAGATGTGGTAACCGGAGCGTGTACCTGCAATGGAGAGACAACTTTTGGCGATCTCGCCTCCCTATACACACTTAGACTAGGCAGTCAGTGCATGGGCAAAGCATTCATACATTATTACAATAATGACATGGCTGATTGTGCACCCACGATTGAACTCTTTGAAATAGCCGGAGCCTTTCAAAGCAAGAGAATGCAATACAGTTTTCGCATGCAGGGGTTCGGACTTAGACTTCTCAAGGCAATGAGAACCACGCTGAAGAAACAGGGATTTGACAGAGTATGGGCCACCTATATAATGGACACCAACGCCGTTAACTTTTGGAAGAAAGCGGGTTTCCATGCACAGGATCAAATTGGAGAAATGGTTTTGAGGGGGTTGTGATTCAGGCACCAAGGTGTGTGGCGACGTTTCAAGAATCAGAGAAAAAGGCAGAACGAAAAATGCGGTGTACTAAACTTGCTGAAACTCTCCCTTGAGAACCCCGTCTTTGGTGAACCTCTCTACAAGCACTGGAGCCCTATGCGGACACGACTGGCTCCTTTCATAGAAAAAGGAGGTCGCACAATCGGTCTCTTCAGAAGATGCGAGGTTCTCGATGCAGGACTATACCCTGAGGCTTGGAACAGCGATGCGTACTCAAATAGTGCTCCCCCTCCAACCATTGAACAACACTTCAACTTTACTTCTCTACGATTCGGTTGGCGAGGAAACATACGGGAAACATTAGACGGCATCGCAGCGATGAGACGCTTTGTTGACACCCTCAAAAACCTCAGAGCTCAAGTTTGGTGGGAAAGAGAATACCGTGACTTTATAGACTTCTGTTTCTGGTTCAACGTATCATCAAAGCAAAACCAAGCGTTCTACCAGCTCGGACCAATGAGAGGAGAAACCATGTACTCACCGAACCGCCAGCATTACGGGGTCAGCGCAGGAGTCTACTGCATAGACCTTGATCTAAGGGCTATGGAAAAAATCAGATCTCTTGACGTTGCACTGTACGCCATTGCCAAACTGTGCGGAGTTCAAAGCGTCACGGATGAAGAACATCGCACCCACATATTCGTAAAACCAAAATAATTCTCAGGGGGAAGTGAAAGAAATGCTGAAACTCCCAATAAAACAGAACCCAACTGACCAAAACAAGGCACGATCCCTTGTTAACATGGTGCTCTCTTTCAATAAAGGCTTAGGCGGTGGAAGACCCATGGCGGACGTGGTTAATGGACTGTACCTGGCCGTTCAGTTCACCGGTTTGGGCGTTCCATGTGAGTTTCGCAATGGGGATCCGAGCGGCGTGTCTTGCCCAGTCATTCGCAGAGTTCTAGCCTTTGAACACAATATGCACGAACATGACGACGCTGAGGCCGAAGCAGCAGGCATGATGCTCAGAGAGCACACTTCAAGACAGCTTGGCCTGATGGCCCAGTACAGATTCTCAGGAGATGTTCACTTGTTTCCTGACGAAGCAGAAACAGCTCGAACCCTTCTAGACTGCATCATGAATTAGTACACAAAATGGAGGAAAAACCTATGAGAGAATTTGTCTGGAAAATGCTACCCATCATGTACGGCACTGTTTTCTCATGCCTCATCTTGGCCGCGGTAATCCCGCTGAGCCCACCTGCAGTTCTCTTCACAGCAATTGCAATCGTGCTGTTGATACTCACCACAACAGCCAAGGCGCCTGTCTCTACATAAACGTTGGAGGTAATGTGAAATGGAAAAGGAATCAATGAAAGACAACGTCATCGACGTGAACCTTCAAAATAAGTACCGAGACACTATAAACTCTGTCTTCGGCATCAACCACAAGCAACAGGGCTACTTCATCTCCCCCACAGAAGAGTTCGTGACGGACATCGCAACGATGTTTCTACTCAAGGACTCAGCAGCCATCCTGAGCGGTACACCGGGTGTTGGAAAAACAACTATCCTCAGGATCATAGCGTACCTGCTGACTGGTAGTCCAGAAGCGTTGGCCGTTGTCAACTGTACCCAAGACCTGAGAGCAGAGGATTTCATCTACGAAGTGGCCATCCAGTACCGTGAGGATGGACAGGCAGGCTCGTCAACGCCAAAGGTAACCAACATTGCTTTTGAACCAAAGCCACGCCCGATGCTCACCTGCACCTTCGCCCTAGTGAACGAAGTGAACAGGCTGAGCGACAGATCCCGTAATGCACTCTTGAGCGTACTTGCGGAACACTCGATCGTGGTGCACGGCAAAAAGCTTAACCGGGTAACTGGAATCGTTCTGATGGACATGAACCCGCACGTGGCCGCTCCGCTCGAGTGGGCGTTCATAGACCGTGTCCGCGCGAACATCCAGGTGCCAGCGCTTGTCGACCTAGGCGACCAACTGAAGCTCCTGAGAACCAAGTATGGGAGCGGCAGACACATCGAGGACCTCGTTGAGCAGGTCATGAAAACCCCTGCACCAATGCGAGAGCACGAGCTGCACCGAATCTGGACGGACGTTGATAAAGTCAAGATTGGGGACGAACAGTTCTCTAGCATAGTCCTCTTCACCAACGTCTTCTCCAGTTGCAAACTGGACCTGAGCACCAAGTGGCTGAGCTACGAACTACCCTGCGAGAACTGTGAGTTCAAAGAAAACTGCATCACGACACAACTGGAGCACCCAGTCTTCACCCGCAGTCTAGACCACCTCGTGAAGATGCTGAAAGCACAAGCGTACGTTTCAGGAAGAGACCACGTTGACATAAAGCAGGACATGCTCCCAGCACTGCGCCGCGCCATGCTTCACCGCCTTCAAGTAAAAGCAGAATACGCGTCACGGTACGTCGACGCACAATCATGGTACGACAACGAAGTTGAGCAACGGATCCTGATTCTACAGGAAAACTGGCAACAGGCCAAGACCTCGTACAACGAAATCAACGAAAAACTCAAGACGAGTAAAGACGCTGACGCATCCAAGCTCTTCAACGCGTTCAGAAAGCACGTGAAAGACGTTGTGAGCCTACGAATAGTCGACATGCTCGAACCAACGATCGAAGCGGCCGCGGAGAAACGCTTCAAGATAAACTACTCAAAGCTACTAGCACACGAGAAAACAGGATACTCAATGACAATGGTTAACGAGTTCGCCCAAGTTGAACAGGAACTACCACCGAGGTACGCTGACGAAGTAAAGAAGTTGCGCGATAGACTCGCAGCACGACTGCAAGGGCTTGCGGAAGTGAAGTCTGAAAGCTACGGCGACTTCGTGGTAGCCATCGCAAAAGTTGACACTCGGGCATCCGACATGGCAAGCCCACCGTCCTGGGGTCAACGCACTTACACACTATCGGATGGGAGCGAACTAGAAGTCAGAGCTGAACGAGAAAAGTACATCATCACGTACAAGGCAGTAACCAGCACAGTTGCGGACGCGATAAGACAGTTCTTAACGGAGACCAACTAAATTGCCCCGTACCGGCACCGGTGCACTGTTCAAGTTCAAACCAGCAGCTCACAGATGGAATCACGCCACACTCCGCGACGCGTCAAGAGGCTATGAGGGCTTCTATCTCAAGATCGATGGACATAACCAAAACAGACCGGTCGAGCAAGTCTACATCTACCTCAGCTCATCCGATGTTGCAGAAGTAATCTACGGTTGGGTGCGCGCCCTCGCCGAATCAAAGGATCCGCAGGCCCAACAGGACCTTGTGGACGCCTTGGCCCGCCTGACCCGTGAAGGCCACCTAACCAAACTGCAAAACACTGTGGAGGTGAAAAAATGATACCATACGCCTTTATCGGAGCAGTCGTAACGAGCATGAGCCCTGTCATTCAGGACGCCGCTCGGTACGTCTGGCTCCTATCCCTCTTACTCTGCCTGTAGAACAACCACAACTAAAAAAATAGGATGAAAAGCCCGTGTTCGATGCACTAATGCTGGGCAGCAGAATGGAGCATGGATCGCATGACGCCAGTGGTTCGGTTACGAGTCACCTGGAGAGTGACCCACACGTGAACTGCGAGCCGTTCGAGGTTTGTCACCCATGATACATGTGCGAGCCACACCACGAGTGTCACCCATTCATGGTATGCGAGCCAACTCTCAAGTGAGACCCAATGTAGACCTGCGAACCACCTGTTCCTGCGTCATCCATGCTCCCCTTTCACAAGCCAAGCCTAACGTGATGCCCCCTGAACTCTGCGAGCCCCCAAAAGCGTGCTTCCTCATCACCGTGTGAACAGCCATGAACACGGGCTTCTCTTCATGAAAAAAGAATGGAGGAATAATAGATATGAATACTATTCCAACCGCCGAAGCTGACTACATCCGCCTCCTCGTAACATCAAGGTACGCGCTACAGAAAGCAAGAATTCAAACCCAGCTGAGAATCCTTGCCCTGACAGAAAGACTCGTAGCGCTAACCTCGAACGAGCTCAGGCTGACCAACAACTATGTTGATCAACTGCTTGCTAAGCGTGACACAAAGCCATCTCTAGACGAGACACAGAAGGTCCACAAGTTTATCGAAACCAAACTGCTGTCCCCCGACGTGCTCACCAAGAGGATCACAAAGAAGAATGGCCCCGCCAAAATTGTCTTGACTGATTCAGAACTGACTGAAGCAGAGGCTGACGCCACATACGCGTTCGTGGATGGCCTCATATCCACTCGCCTTGGACAGGTAACCCCGGAAAAGATCCGCGACCTGCACAAGTTCATGGACACCACCCTTCAAAATGCAGAAGATAACTTGGAAAATCTCATCGATAACGAGATGAAACCCCTCAAATCCAATGGAAGCATAGTCGAGTGGATGACCGACCAGATAGGCATCGGCACAGTCATCGCTGCCGGTCTCGTCTCAGGCATACAAGACATAGGCCGCTTCGACACACCCAGCAAACTCTGGGCCTTCAGCGGCTTGGACGTCATACAGAGGTGCCGCAAGTGTGATAAGAGGTACTTCTCAGACCCGTTCAGAAAACAACAATTCATCAAGAAAATCGAGACGTTCAACAGAAAAGCAGATAACGCAGCAAAGAAGGACAGCAGCCGTGTAAGGCACGTCAACTCCGACAACATGATATGCAGCTGCGCTGAACCCGCACCATACTCAACAGCACCGCGAAGAAAACATGGCGAGATCAGTACCTGGAGCCCATTCATGCGCACCCTCTCCTGGAGAATAGGAGACTCGTTCAACAAGTTCAGAAACCACCCCAACTCAACCTACGGGGCGCTACTTGCCAGCACACACAAGCAATGCCTAGAAGAGCACGCGAGAAAGTGCGGCTGCAAGACAGAAAAAGGACACTCACTAGCCATGGCAAAACGCAAAGTCGAAAAAATATTCCTGTGCAACCTATGGGAACACTGGCGCCGCCTCGAGGGACTGCCCATCCGACCCCCGTACGTACACGAAAAACTGAACCACACAACTCTCCTTCCATCACAGGATTCCCTGAAGAAAAACGATTCCCTGAATACTGAATAATTCAAACGTAGCTGAGGTGCATCCGTGTTGTTGAAGATGCGAAACCGTTGCAAAATCGCACCACTGATCCTGCAATCAACAGTAAGTAGCTGCATGATACGAATGGACGTCGCAATGTTTCACCTAGGCATGAAAAGCAATAAATGGATTGGAAGCAACTGCCAACGAACAATCAGAAAGAAACTGGTAGTTTTCACAATCACCCCAACAGGCGAAACCAACGAAATCTACAGGTTCGAGCATTACCCGGAAGTCACCCCTCCTCGTTACAGAATAAGAGTGTCCAACGGTGACACCGCAGCATTCATCACAATACACGACCTCAAAGCCCGCCTCCGCAACTTAGGCTTCAGAACAACCCTGATCGACACCGCAGTATTACAGCTGTGCGAAGAAAAAAATGCCCCCGATGTTCTCGACGTTCTAACCAAAATCGACCCACCACCCTAAATAACAAAAGTAAGAGAGAAGTTAAGCAGGAACCATTGGGTCGGATGGCCTGCTTGACTCCTCCAAACGTCTAACTCTGAAGCAAGATACTCGTTAGAGTGTGGAAGGAGGAAAACACGTTTTGAAAGAAAGGTTTCCGCGCAATCGCATGGAAGAGTTAGGCATCATGGAACTCACTTCGGAAGAGATGACAGACATTAGAAAGAGAGGCCTTTGGGCCATTCTCATCAGCTTGATACTGCGTTTAGCCTCTACCCTTATCTTGTTACCGTGCCTGCTTGGATGGCTGCCCTCGAGCTTGTTGATATTTCCAATGTTGACCTCTTTGAACAGTTTTCTTACGTCTCACTTCGCATCAGGGTGGTTTAAGACCGAGTACTTGATTTCTCAGAGGGTACCTGAAAACACTCAACTCTGCCAAGCATTAGGGAAACTCAGTAACACCTTAGGGATACGTCCACCGGAACTGTCATTTTCTGAAAGAGTCAGTCCGATCGCCTTTAGTTATGGTGTAAGAATTTGCATAACCAGAGGTCTGATTGAAACATTAGATGATAGGGAACTTGTAGCAGTTCTGAGTCATGAACTAGGTCACATTAAGCACAGAGACCCGATCATTCTTGGCACAATCAATCTCGTGGAGAGGCTACTCTGCATAACTGCTCTCTTCATGTTTTCTTCAGGCCAGTTCATCCCAGGACTTAGCTTTCTAGTAATCGTTTTGGGCGCGCTCCCAGTCATACTGTGGATGAACAGGCGGAGAGAGTATGCTGCAGACAAAACAAGCGAGTACCTTGTTGATGGCCCGATCAGTCTTTCTACGGCATTAACCAAACTTGTCCCTTGCAAAAGGCGCGATCTTCTACTGCTGAACAGGTTGCCCCTGTATGAGCTTCCCCGTACAGAAAGAATAAAGGAGCTGTTTTCCATGTACCCTGCACTAACGAGACGCATCAGCACTCTATTAACAACATTTGGAGATGACTGATCATTGGTAACATCCCGCAGAAACTCCTTTTCAAGAACCCCAACGCGCACATCCGCTGACACGGTGCTCAGCATAGTTCATCAGGTTGGCGCTTTCTACAAGCTCCCATTAACCTGCAGTTTGGACGAGCAAGCAAGAACAGCATCAATCGATCTCTCACAGAACACCATAACCCTTCCAGCCTACTTGACAAAAGCGAACCTCCCAAAGATCCTCTTCTATTCAGAGCACGAAATCCTTCACGCAATAAAGATGCCGCGCACAGCACACATGCAAGCGTACTATGTGGCCCTCGCAGCGGAGAAAGGCGTTAAGGCTCCAGAAACTCTTGCAAATCTAGTGTTCGATCAGGACGTGAACAACCACGGCATGATCGAGTCCCCGTTTAGGGAAGAGTTCAGAAAGGGCTGTGCAGCATTCTACCATGATCGCACGTTACGACTGAAACAGTACAGCCCACAATGGGCCTCCTGGCACTTTGGGAACATGAACCGCCGGTGCGCAGAGATACTGGGCAAAGCAAAGCGAGAAAAGACTCCTCCTCCAGAGGTCATGTCTAAACTATACACTCTCATCTTCAAGGATGAGAGACCCTTCGAGGCACGATACAAAGATGTTTGTGAAATCACAAAGGACTGGTTTGAAGAAAACGAAGACTGTAGTGATGCTCCATCCCCGTGCGGACAAAACTCGCTCCCACCGATCAGGGATCCCAAGGAGCTTGAGGAATGGATAAAGAAAATACGCACATTGAGCAGGAAGAGCGGTATAAGAGGGGCAAGAGCATCCGGAAGCAAGCGTGTTCTTATGGACTACGCTGAGATTGCCAGCCTCGAGGAGTACATCATCTCACAGCAGAACCGCGTACGCAAATCCAAAGCGACCGGTGGCCCAGAATCACCTGACGCAATGTGGACTCCCGCAGACCGCATTGATGAACTGGACCTACGCCTGACCCTACAGACCTCCGGCATCTTTCTCCCATATGTCACTGCACTCAAACGCGTTGCCGGAGCAGATACGACTGAAGAAGCACAGGGTTCCGGGCTGCAAGCGTACATCCTCGATGTCAGCGGTTCAATGTACGGCAACCTAGACCTTGTGGCAATGCTTTGCTTCGCAATCTCACGGAACGCAAAACGAAAACTGGACGAAGTGGCCATCCTCACATTCAGCGATGCGAATAGCCCTGAGTTTCTGCTCAAACCTGGCCGTGAGTATGACCGCATGCGCCCAATCCTAGAGAAGCTCGAGGGGGGAGGATCAACGTACCTCGCACCTGCGCTAGAATGGCTGAACAAGTACTGCACAGAAAAACGGTTGAAACCAACAGCAATCATTTTCACGGACACTGCAATAGGGGACCCCGACGAATCCCTCCTTGAACTTCAAATAACACGCGAAAAGTTGCACGGCACATCAATCCTAATAAACACTGAAGCGTACGCTCTAGACTGGGTTAGTGCAGCTAAACACCGAGGCTTTCTCGAAGCGTTCAGAGTAAACTCAGACCACCTCGGAGACGTCCAACGAATCCTAACACACATCACTTAATCACCCCCCGATGGAGGCGCATGGTCACATGCTCGAAGTTCACATGAGCGGTCCACCTGAAATAGCTGTACCCTTACTTTCAGCTCAACACTTTCATCACAAGCTTCAAGAAATCGTGGATGAGGCTAAGACCAACGAAAAGTTAAGGCGCGTGTTGCTGGTCTGGGCGGAATCCCTGACACGCACAAACTGTGACTGGTTTGAATATGACGTGGGAAGAGAAGTCTTAACTCAGCTTCAGACACAAATCATCCCCGCCAAACCAGCGAAGACTGAACTGAATAGGACTCTTACCGAAATCTTTGCCCATATTGATAATCCCAGGGAACTGAGCATGGACCCCCCCATAGCCATCACCAATATTATCACTGCCTTTTCTCACGCCATGTTTGATTACCTGTTCAGGATCGAAGTCACAGCGATGTTCAATAAAGAAATTGAAGAAAGACTTTTGGCTTGGGCGAAGACAACGGAACATGGTTCGTGGGCTGCCCGCTGGGTTGCCGAATACTTACACCTACACATAACAAAAAAGGATGTTTGATACTGTTTGAAGATTGCATTCGACCTCGATGGCGTTCTGTGTGACATCGACCAACTTCACCTGCACATAATCAGGGGCAACGTCACCCTAGAAAAGGTGTACTACTACACGCGGAGACAGCTCATTGATCCGTACCTGTGGCTACACGCCGGTGATGAGGCCGTCATTGTTACCTCCCGTCCCTATGGCCTGAAAGGCATCACTGAGGAATGGCTGCGCTCCCACGGCATCCACCTACCGCTCCTTCAAGAAGAACCATGCCCCGCCCTTCCTCCTGATTGGGACGGCATCGCCGAGTGGAAGGCCAACATAATAAACAAGGAAAATATAGACCTCTACGTCGACGACAACCCGGAGCTAGCGTCACGCCTCAGGAAACTCTGCAAGAACGCGGTGATCCTTCAGTACGGCGCCAGAAGCAAGGAAGTACAGGTGCTAATGGAAGAAGCAAAAAACATAAACTCCACGAAAGACATTAAGAGAGAACGACACCTCCAAGAAGGCGTGAGCTTTGAAGAAAACTTCTCCCCAAAAACCTGGAGCCACGAGAAGTGATCAAGTTACCTTTTCGTAACGGTGGCTGGTCACGCTATCGACTACTCTGCGGAGAAGGCCAGAGCAAAGCATACGAGTGTACAATGACCACAGACTTATCCGTAAAGTCTTGGGCCACCGTTTCTTGTACCCACGAATGGGATAAAATCAAAGTGGCAATCTGGTATACCCTCGACGGCTTCGTACGTCTCCGCCGCGAACAAATAAGCATAGCATCATACGTGTGGTTCTTCCCAAGAACACGAACAGGTCTTAGAAAGGCCAGACTGCTGACAGCAATCATCAAATCCGCACTCGACCTACAGATGGTGTCGGACATCACAACCCACCGTTCAGACGCCACAACTCACAGTGAACTCATCCCTTCCAATTCCGCACCCCTTGGCTGGGGCACCCTGAAAGATGAGGCTCCGGAGATCGTTAACAGAGTGAACCAAATGTGGCAATCAGCCCTAGAAAGCTTAAACGAAAACATCAAGGGAGGCGAATTGCATGAAAATCGATGAAAAAGTCGCCATAATCGACAAACAACTTGAAGAAGTACGAAACGGAATACCCCTGCTCGCAGAACACATGATGGAAAGAAGCTTCAACGAGCTACGCAACCACCTGAACACTGCTCAGCTAATTCTCAGAACATCAAAATACTTCGAGCATCAAAGAAAGCTTAACGTGCGAAAACGACGCAGTTGATTTGAACTAGGAGGACTGCCTGAATGATAAAGCTTCACCAATTACCATTGGATCTAAAAACAATGCCGATCGAAACGGTCAAACTTAAAATTCTAACAACCGAAGGGGTACAGGAACAAGAATTTGTAAAAGTGCTTGAACTGGACATGTCACCACGAGGCCCGTACTTTGTTCTAATCACCGATTGGAAAAAACACGTAACACTTGACATAAGAAACATTCGCTTATACTTCCTCTCAGAAGTGGACCCGCAAGTGATCAATCCGTTCAACTACGTACGACCTGCTTCCCTACTGGTTCCCCTCCCAGCAAAAACAACAGTAGTCGACGTTAGCCATGCCCTAGCTGAAATCAGGAAAAATGAACTGGTTCAGAAATGTGAACAACAAATCGAAGCCATCCATGAACAGATCGCAAAGCTGAGCATAGATGAAGCAAAGATCTCAACAGAAAAACAACGCTTCGTCAATGGTTGCGCGATCGCTCTGCTCACTGGACGCACCCTTGAACCGAAAAAAGAAAAAACCCCGTAGGAGGAGATAAATTGTGCTGGAACTTCCCCTGCCTCAATTAGACCCGACCGCGATCCAAACCATTAAACTCTGCGCCCACACAAGATGGGGCACAAAAGTACTAGAGTTTGTGAAAGTACTTGAACTGGACAGCATGATACCGAATGGACCGTACCTAGCATTAGCCAACGAGTGGTCACCGTACGCAACAGCCCAGGAACGCATCAAACTGTACCATATTCCTCCAAGCGACCAAGGCATCAAGCTGTACCGGCTTTCTTCAGACGAACAAGAGGTCGACATGACCTCAAACGCCTTTTTCTTCCCCCATGCACCATTAATTCCTCTCCCGGCAAAGACGACCACTAAGGACCTTGCCGCAGCCCTGCAGGCAACCATGCAGGATCCACAGGTCAAAGAGTACGACCAAATCATCACCACCATGAAAGATCAGCGGATTAAACTGGAAAGAGCCATTGACAAAGTCACATCGACAAGAGACACGCTCGTCAACAGGTGTATAGTCACCCTGCTTACCGGACGCGCACCTCCCCAAGGTATAGTTTGAATCAGCACGAGGAAGCTTTTTTGATAAGACTATCACCTCACCCATCACAAATACTGTTGACAAATGCGGACAAATACTTCTGGTGGCTTGAGTTTCATCGTTGCATTGTACGTGCGCACATATCTGAAAATGGTCAAGCCACTGAGCCGGATCTAAACGCTATTGCAGCGTATGACTATGCGGAGAACGCAATCAGGTGCACTCTCGGTTTACCCCTCAGAAAGAGCACAATAACAGGCAAATTCGACATAAACTCGAACGCCCGAAGGGTCTGGCAAAACACTTCACTCTTCTGGGTTCTGTCCTCACATCCGGTGAACCTGCCGATCATCTCCGAAACTGCTCTACGCAACAGCCATCCCAACCTTGCATCGTACATCAACAACCCGATCGAAAGGAATGCTGATTGAAAAAACTGCTGCTCCCAAAAAGTCAGCTGCTAGCCATCACATTAACCAATAGTGAAAAAGAAACCCTTCACAACTTGCGAATTCAAGGCTACGCGATGTACAATGATTGGCTAGAAAAAAGTGACCTGCCACAAACTTTAATGACTCTTGAAGGTAAGAGACTGGTGAAACAAGAAGCTTTCTGTTGTGATGAACATGTACGTTCGGGTGGTGCATGTAGAAAAACAAGCAAACCGTTTCGTTTCTATGACCTCCGCGACTATCTCGTAACCGCCCACCTTACATCACTTGGCGAGGACGTTGTTGACGCCCTCGATGAAACCATAGGGGTGAAATCATGTTTCTTATGACCTTGCCTAGAAAGACGTGCCTGATATTAATGCTTGTCACATTGTATGCATTGTATGTAGCCCCCTCCATAACGGTAATGGTTCCAAGCATTAGCAACTTCTCCATGAGAATCATAGATGACCCTCGCTGTCCCCTCTTTAACGGCACATACTATGGCGTCCCCGATGCAGCTAAACTGGTGATCATCATCCCTGGCGGGAACTATTTCTCAACAAACTATTACGGCTGGCTGACTGTAAGAGGTTCAAATGTACATCAACTCGCCTTCGCTGAACGCCTTAGCACTTTCGGGTTTGATGTAGCGGTTATGGATTATTCTTGGTTTCCGGCGCTTACAGATGGCAAAGAACTGCAAGCCATCGTCTTTGGACTCGTGAAGTTGTATGGCCAACACAGCGACATTTTTCTGATTGGTCATTCAGGAGGCGGCGCCGTCGTAGCTAACTACATCACGAAATCACACGAAACAAGTGTTCACCAAGCCATAATCCTCGATGCCCCATTGACGTGGACGCTCCCAAAGAATAATGATGTAGCACATCAGCTCACAGCTGCAGCCTATTCTGCTATGAACGTAAAAACGGATACTCTTCTAATCTATGGCAAACTGGATACTACTGTTCCCTACTCGGATAACGCCATTGCGTGGCTACAGAACGCACCACACGGGTCCACAAGTCTAGAACTTTACGATTACGGGCACAGCCCGTGGGATAAAGAAACCAGTCAGCCTGTGCGTGAACAAGTCGAACAAACCATAATAAGCCACCTAAGCACAACCATGACCCCCTTGATGAACACAATCGTGCTGCTCATTCCGCTTGTTGTGTGTGTACTGGCGCTTATCGCTCTCGAAGGAAACAAAAAAATATGTGTGATCTCAATGGACTGGGAAAAAGAGCTTGCGATCTGCGGTGGCGTGCAAGTGAGGAACAAGAGAGGCGAAGTGGTCTTATGGGCCAAGGGCAAGGGTGGAGAAGGAGTACTCCCGTTTGCACTTTGCCTCTACAAACCCGAACTCGCAGAACCCGAAATGCGTGAAAAACTCGCACAAGCATTTGAGAAAGTAAAGATTATAGCCCTGAGCATGCATCTTCCCCTCTTTGACATGAAGGATATTGCTCGAGAGTTAAACCGCATGAAAGAAGAGCTGGGTCAATCAGATGCAATCGGAGCTATGAAGGGCGAAGACGTGACGCTAAACCTCACTGAAGTTAACACGGGCACTAAGCACAGGCTCACCATTGGCATCAAAAAAACACTGAATTGAGAGGGTGATGTTAATGCAAGAGAACGTTAGTCGGCCTCCGTGCGTAAAGAAGCTACTAGTTTTAGACATCGAAGGCACAATATTTCAGGCACGTATCCGATTACCGGGCACATCGATCGATTCGACAATCTGGCAGGGAATCGCACACGCGCTTGGCCCTGAAGCAGTTCGGGAAGAAGTTGAAACCCACAGACGATGGGAGAACGGTGACTATCCAAGCTACACTGCTTGGATGCGGGATACGATTGAAATCCACAAAAGACACCATCTCAATCGCGACCTCTTCCAACGACTTGTAGCTTCAGCACAGTACAACCCAGGCGTCATAGAAACACTGAAAAAGATAGACCGCACAGAGTACGAGCTGTTGCTCATATCCGGTGGCTTTCGAGAACTAGCGGCCAGAGCCCAAAGAGACCTGAGCATACTGCACGCCTTTGCAGCCTGTGAGTATTTGTTCAGCGCAGATGGAACATTAGAAGCGTACAACCTTCTGCCATGCGACTTCAAAGGAAAGATCAGCTTTGTAGATTTGATGCTCCGCGAGTATGACCTCAGCGCACAGGACTGGGTGTTTGTTGGCGATGGCCTCAATGATGCCCTCGTAGCAAAACAAGCTCCATTATCCATCGGTTATCACGCACATCCGGAACTCAAAAAGGTTGTCACACACACAATAGACAGTTTTCCTGACCTGCTTGAAATACTGAAACAGAACAAAACCAAACCAGCCACCAAGGGGAACCATAACCATGGGTGAAGCCACCACCAAGTGTCTCGTCTGTGGTCAGCAACTAACCCCCCACGAAATGTCTAACTATGACAAGTTTCGTGGGCGATGCTCCGACTGTGCTGACCCGGGATGGAGCGACTACTAATGACCCGACATGTGCGCACCTATCTAATGTTCCATCCCAATAACCGAGGGAGGTTTGAAGAATGCAAATTAAGAGTCCCGCTCCTGCTTTAAGAACCATCAGAGAAAAACTGCAGGGCACAGAGAAACCGAGCGAGATTGCCGTGCTTGTTCGCGAAACTCTGAGAACGCTTGGCTATGGAAACCGGTGTTCATTAAACCCATTCACACACACCATGAATGGAGGGAAAATCTGGGCCGGCGTTGTCTGCAGAGAAAGAAACCAGCTGTTGGGATCAATCTTCTCAAACTTCAACAGAACACCCCTCGTCATTCGCGGGTACCCGAAAATAAAGTACAGTGAGGAAGCCGGGTTCGTTGGTGAGGAGGTGGTGTGCGAACAAAAGATTGATGGCACGAACCTGATCGTCTTTCTGTTGCCGAACGGCGAATTTATGGGAAAGACAAGAACAAGGGAGACTTGGTCGGAAACCCGTGAAGGCGCATGGGAGCTCCTGTTCAACGAAACGGGCCTGCGAAACAACGTTGAGCGTCTGCTGAGAGAAAACGCTGCTGAGACAAAACTTGCGGTGTGCCTTGAACTCTACGGCCAAAAGAATCCTGGAGATTTTGTCACATACCTGCGCGTTGAGATAGCATTCAAAGTCATCGACATCATAGACCAAAACAGCTACACTTTTCTACCACGAGAAAGAGTTGAAGCCCTCTGCAGAGTCCATGATCTTCCACTGGTCGCCATCGACTGGCAGGGCACTCTCACGGGAGAAGAGATACGACACCTTGAAACTGAGATCCTCCCAAAAAGAAATGACGTAGAAGGCTTCGTTGCAAAAATCTACGCAACCGACAATCAAGGAGTCACCGACAGATTCTTCGCAAAACTCAAAACACCAGAGATAAAAGAAAAATGCTTCACAAGAACTGAGACTAGAACAGTAATCCCCCAAGTAATCATAAAGAAAGCCATAAGGAAAGCATTAGACGAGGGCACGCCAAGCAAGGACGCATACGATTTTGTTGTAAGCGAACTCGCAGAAGACGCGGAACAAAGCCTGATCGATGCATCGAAGGATACCATAGAACGCCTGCTGAAAGAAAGATACCGACCACTCAGCGAGACCGTTTGCACAGCAGCACTCGACATACTCAATGAAACCACCGAAAAACGTGAGGCACTGTCACGACTAGCAGCAAGATTCCCAACAATGACCCCCCGCGAACTGTACCAAGCTTACGTTACAGCCAGCAACATTCGAAACAAAAACATGGCCAAACCAGAAAAGTGATTGTGATGAAACGTTTGAAGTTGAACACGAGCGAACTCGCTAATGCGATCCAATTGAGAAATGCGCCCAAACCTCAACACGTTTGGAGTAGAGGCGCGACAGAGAAAGGAAAAATCATAACTCTGAACTCCAAAGCGTGCACAATGGAAGGCTGCCGAGGCCAGCGAGTAAGCGTCAGATGGCCAGACGGCACATTAACCTACCCCTGCAGTGCAGGCATGCTCGAGCGAGAAGACGGCGACTGGCAATTAACTGAATAACATTGAAGGTGACCGAATTTTGGCAATCGTGGGCGACGAGAAAAAGCTGGACACAGTAGACATGAGCCTTTGGCCTAAAGAGGTCAAGGTCAAATTGTTGGAGGCACTGGGATTCGGCGCATCCTTTGACGGATACGTACTCAAACATGGGAAGAGAGTATTTGACCTGTACACAGACGAGCCTGTGCGCGTCGACAACATGAACATTCTTCCCGGGCCCGCGGGCATCCCTGTTATCCTCAACGACAACCTTCTAAGTTTGGCCGAATATTTTGAAGACTACGGCGAAGACGGACGACATCTTCCCGCAGACTTCTCTGAAAAGGATCGGGAAACCATACGCAAATACGTGAAATCCATGAGCAAAGGGGAAAGAAGCGTTTGATGCAGTGTACGAGCACGCGAAGGTACTGCGCGGAGGATGAGTGCTAATGGAAACCATACCGTTTAACAGAACCCTTGAAGAGGCCACACCAATCTTCCTGATCGCGTTCGAGATCAGAACAGGCGGTAAAGAGTACGTGCTGCACAAAACAGCCCGTGCACCAAACATAGATAAGGCAATAGAGGTAGCGTATGAATACATGAGCGACTTCTGGGGCAGTGACACGACAAAAGATGATGATTATGAACTGTTCTGGAACAATGACTTCAGCGAGAGCATAAACATCAGTAGCGTCAACGTAGTAACGCCTGAACAACTGGTGCAACGCCTCTCAATCAGATCATAAAAGTGTATTGGAGGAAAAAGCTTTGATGCTTATACCTGATGTTCTCGGTCATAGATGCCGCTGGTGCGGCCAATTCGAAGGCAGACAACCCCACTTCTGCAAAACGATGAGAGAACTGCAATGCATTCTGACCGCACAAATTGTGTATGAGCTCGATGGGCGAAAAAAGCAGGTCGCTGATATTTGGGGCGGACGTGAAACCCTAGAATCGTATCAATGGATCACATTGAATTGGCGACTGGATGGCTTAGACCCACGCAAAGTGTAGGAGATAACCTGCATGAGAACAAATGTTCCAAACTTTCATGTCTTCAGGGCCCGGAAATGTCCTGAATGTGGAAGCGGCAACTATGAGCGCAGCCGAACAGTTGCAATAATCACGAGACACGTAAACGGCAAAACATCAAGAGCGGTCTATTACACTGACGCAGGCTGCTTTACGTGCCTAGACTGTGGCTTCAAAGCATCCCCTTGAATGGTGGAGGCGAATGAGATGAATCAGCCAGGGTTCACTTATTGTCCACAATGTGGCAAGCAAACACTGCACCTGAAAGAGGTGGAGGTTGGAGAACCTCTGCCTGACAGGGTCATCTACGTTTGGATGTGTATTTGCTGTAACGTAGAGTTCAGACAATTGATGCCTGCACTGAGGGGCATCCCTGCAAAAACGTGACCATGAATGGGCATGATACTCAAAAGCAACTATGCTCCTGAGAAAGAAGATGGAGGGGGATAATTTGGATTCATCAGCTCTCAAAAACACGGTTGAGCGAACGTTCGGCATGATAAAGCCTGAGGGTTTGACTAGAAACCTTGTTGAAGAAATCCTGCACCGGATCCGCGAAGCTGGCCTTGAGGTTGAACAGAAAAAAGAGATCACGCTCACTGTTGAGCAGTATACCCTGCTCTATGGACACATAAAGCAGAAGCAGCCGCGAATTTACGAACCGATGAAAGCGTACCTAACGAGCAACCCGTGTATAGTGCTCGTGGTGAAGGGACGAAACGCGGTTACTAAGCTGCTTGAGGTCCGAGGAAGCTCAAACCCTGCAGACTCATCGCTGGGAACGATACGAGGTGACTACGCTAAAGACCAAGACTACGCCAGATGCTATGACCAGGGAAAACCCTCACTTAACGTCTTCCACGCATCAGACACGAAAGTTGAAGCTGAAAGAGACATCAATGCTTTCTTCGGCACCTTACCGCCCCTTGACAGCAAGGTTCACGGTGATTACTTTTACTCAAAGTCGACTGGACTTTACGTATCCCGGAAACCGGTGGTCATTGACGCACGAATTAAAGCAGCGGCAGACCGCGCTGGAATCCAACTGGACTGGGATGACGAAGGACGAATAACCCGCACAACCTTTAATGAGGCAAGGTCACTACTGACCGCACTTGAAGCACAAATGCTAACCCCGGTCGAGTACTGGAAAGTGCTGTGCGATGCTGAAGACGCGAATGACACCGACATGATTCGAGAACTAACGTCGAACCGATACGCTGAATGGCTGAACCGAGTTTACTTCAAGGACCACACCTGCATTGACAACCCTCACATTCAGGGAATGTACGATTTCAGTGGTGAGCGAAAACCGGCCAACCCTCCCTACGGTGGCCCAGGCTGGTTCAACCCTGAGGACAACATCAACTGGGAGACCGGCGAACCTGTTCATGTTGAACAGGATAGAGAAAAGTTCGCGACATCTTGGAAATATTGGTCACCGGACATAGGCCTAGCTGCTGCACCTGAGAGAGCCGCAACCTGTCCGGTCAGAGGGTATGTCACTTCAGTTGGTAAACCTTCTTTTGACCTTGGCCTCCCGAACGATGTGCGATACGTGAAACTGATGATCCGTGAGTGCCGGATTACCCCTCTATCGCCACCGATCGATGCAGCCCTGCTTGAAAAGGCGGAGCACCTTGTTGCAGAGAATGACGAAACGGGCCTGGTTGAGTTTGTGAAGCAAAACGGCAGGCTTTTCGCAAAATCTAAGGACACCATCGTCTACAAACTTCGCGAGAAAATGTTTGATCTCTTGGGAGAGTTCTCGTTCCGGCGCGACGTGAAAGCTGCGGCAAAACAACTCAGCGGGAACGCTCAGGACAGACAACAGCAGGAAACATTTGAATCCTTTATCTCTAACTCCAGAGGGAGACTCCTAGAAGCGCTGGAGCAACAGCGTGACATAGTGCTAGTCATGGGACACAAGAACCCGGACACAGACTCAGTCATCAGCACAATGTTCGAGGCGTGGAGAAACCACTTGATCGACGGGGAAACCACCACCTACGTGCCGGTCGTTCAAGCCAATCACATGCCCAGCGAAGTTACACGCCTACTCAAGCACTTAGCCAATGCCCCCATCTTCACGGCCGATGACCTCTACACCCGAACAAAAGCATCGGGGCTCGCACGCTGGATCAGCGTTGACCAGAACCGTGAACCGGAAGTTCAAAAATACTTCATCACAATCGTAGACCATCACATGGTCTCGGAGACCGCGAGAAACCGCGACCTGCCCAAAACGCTTGAAATGGTTGGCAGTTCAACCGCGCTCGTCGCCCGAAAGATGCTAGGGATGGGCCTGAACATCAGCCGAGATGAAGCGAGAATACTTTATGGTGCAACACTGATGGACACTGAGAACCGCGTCGTTCACAAGATGACTCCACAGGATGAACTCATAATGAACTATCTAAAAGCGAGGGCCGGGATCAAGAGTGACTCCGCCTTCTACAGGAACCTGATGGCCCAGCTGCTCTCATCCAACGACGCAGAAACCCTGTTCCACCGTGACTACAAAGAAGATTGGGGTTTCGGCTTCGCGGTAGCAAAAGTCAGAGGCAGCAACCCCAAACTGGTCGCGCGACTGTGTGAACTCGCCAGAAAGAACACAGCTGACAAGAACCTGCCCCTGACACTTGTGAAGGTCGCGTGTTATGACGACGACTGTGAAACAGTTCACCATGAGAGCATGTACTTCATCTTTCACACGCAGTCAACACCCAAATTCCGAGCAACCATCCGTCACCTGATTGAATGCATCATAAAGTTCGAATTTCCCAGCGACCACGTGGAAACGAACACCACGGGCGAGCAAGTGACCTTCTGGGGATCAGGCATGCAGCTGTCCAGAAAGAAAACAGCCCCCATCATCCAGCCCGTCGTAACCGCGTTTAACCGCTACTTCTCCTCCCCCTCAACGGGGTTATGGGTAAAACGCAACTTCTTAAAGTACACAGAGCCGATACAGAACGCTGCTCCGGGACTCTCAACAGACACGGAGGGAAGAATCAACTACATCACCCTCCCTGAAGCAAAGGAGCTAGCTAAGAAACTACACTTCGAACTGCTTAGCATACAAGAATTCTGGAAGGTCCTGAAAGATGCAAAGAGTGTCAATGACATACAGATGATCGAGTCCCTCCAAGGATCTAACTTCGTGGAGTTCTGGGACACCGCAATAATCAACTCCAAACTCATGATCGACCACCCAGAAATAGTTCAAAGTGAAGTTCTAGGTGAGAAGCGCGCAGTCAAAGTGCCGCCTGGAAAACCCGGCCTAATCCACCCAAACGAAATAGATACGGAAACGGGACTGCCGACTCGCGTGGAACTGCCAAACATCTACAACGACCCAACCCTCTGGCGCTACTGGGAACCAGACGCAGACCTAGTTTTCCCATGCCGCTCTTACATATTCCTACTCGGCCAACCAAGCTGGGATGGAAAATTCCACATAAGAGACAGTTTCCCCAACCTTGGCCTACGCCCAGTTACACGAACCGTCAAAGAACCCAACGTGACAATCACATGGGACGACACTTTCCTCACCGTAGAACTGTTCGAGGAAGGAGAACACAAAACCTTCAAATGGCCGAAAAAGATAAGCGACTACCTCGACATCGAATAAAAAAATGTGAGGCGAAGAACGAATGAAAGTAATCTACTTGCCTGATACCATTGACTGCACCGCTGACCCTCACCCGGTCAGTTACGGCGCCGCAATCATCACCGCGATAGACGACATCATAAAGGTGTGCACCTCACCCCTAGTCACAAAAGTGTACAGTGTTACACTCTCATACACAACAGGTGACGAAAAGCTCCCTGAACAATTCGAAAGCGACTACTACTCTGAACCTTGGAACAAATCAGAAACCGCCATGACAGGAGAAAAGGCAAAAGAAAACAAAGTCGAGGGCATACGCCTCGTCTCTTTCTTCAACAAAAACGGTGTGGACAAAAAACATCACCTGCCCGCGGGGCTGAAAGGCATAAGAGCAGCAACAGAGATCGTTAGAGAACGGTACAACCAAAAGAAAAACCTGCCAAGCCGCTTTGCAGTATATCTCGCATGGGCGTTTGCGGAAACAGGCTCTTGCTCAGATAAAATAGTTGCAACCATCACAAATGGCATAGTCGAGGTTGACTACTCCAACCAAGACTGGTGGACATCAAAAGCAGGATACCGCAAACACTGCAAGGACCTCTCCCAACTCATCGAACACCACATCAGCCCAAGAGCTGGCGAATAGTTCACACCTTCCATTTCCAAACTCAAGTCAGGAGGTGAAAACATTTGCAATATGAGATCACGTACAAGGTTGAATGGACTTGTAAAGTTGATGCGAATAGTGAACAAGAGGCAAAAGAGAAAGGTCTTGATGAACTCGGCGTTAATGGAGAATCCGTCTTAGCATCCCCCTTCCCCGACCGAATTGAACTCAAAGTGAACGAACACGAAAAAGTCACTCAGTAAGAAAGCATCAACTCAGCTTGAGCTCGAGTGATCCAGTAGGAGGCGACCCCCCATGGTTACTAAGAAGGAGTATGCTTGCACCATTACCGCATTGAACCGAACAGGAATTTTAACCCTTCTTCCACGATCGGAAAAATTAGGAACGATTGGAATTGACGGAAAAGAATATCCTGTACCCACTCAAGAACAACTGCAAGAAACATTTACACGCAATAAGGAATTAGTCGACAGGAAAATGCGACAAGGATTCACTCAGCTTCAGTTAACGCCGATCGCAATGCCCACTTTACAACTTATTGATCGGGCAAAAACCGTCATTCTCAAACATGCCACAGCAGGAAAAATCATCCAGACAAAACAAAAGTCCACTGACGCTGACATACCGGTTCGAGTAAATACTAGTGAACCGATCTGGATGTGGACCAGGGTGCATCAAACAGTGGATACTCCTAAGCTCGTTTATTTCCCTCAAGCATATACCGATCGCAACCATCAAGGAGTAACTAAAGAAAAAGCAATTCAGAAAACCCACTTATGTGCTGTGCCTGGCTGGAGTGTGGGACTAATTGAGTCCACACCCATTATGCCTCAACAAGGACAGGACAAAATCATAGGAGGAAGAAAACAGCTAGAAGCATATTCTACCCCTTGTGAGTATTTACAAACTTTAAGTACATCCCCCTATCAGGGAGAAACGGGATGGACCCCTGAAGATTTTCTCACCCACTTCATAACTCAGCTTGAAACAACCAATCAAGTAAGCCATGACCGGTATGACAGCAATGCTTTGTGGTTGCTTGGCTCGTATATGCCAAAGTCTATGCCAAATTCACTTCTTGTGCCGGTTGGCTACTGGTCTCGTGATGCCGGGCGAAAGATGCACTTGACTGCGCATCGCACGGGCAATAGGCTTAAGGGCTGGGTGGCACGTTCCATAGTGAGACTTGGCACTTGAGGTGACACTGAGATGGTTACTGAGAAAGAAAAAAGTAACATAAACGATTTCTTCGATCCAAAAACATTCACGATCGCTTACATAACGGTCAAATGGAAAAAACCTTTCCTCAAGAACAGCACACAGTTTGCGCACATGGTTAACCGTAACGGTGGGTCGCTGAGAGAAGACGAATGCATAAACAATGGATGGGACACTTACGAGTCAGAATAAGCCACAACTAGGAGGAATGAAATGATGGTCATTGTTACAACGCAGGCAACACTGGAAAAAGCGCCGGCAACTGTCCACCTTCTGCTCACAAATCGATGTAACCTGAACTGTCCAAGGTGCTTCTACCGCCAAACAAAGAGCGAGATCCCAATCCACACCATTCACAGGCTCTTCACCGAATGGCACGCAAAGGGCGTGAAAGCAGTAGCCATAGGCGGCGGGGAACCCTTCTTGTACCCATACATTAACGAAACGATAAGTGCAGCAAAGAGATTGGGCTTTTATCTCGCCATAACCACAAACGGAACCGTCCTTCCAAAACTGTCCACACCGCCTGATCGTGTCCACATCTCGCATGATGACATTCACTCAACAAGCCAAAGCGACGTTGAGAAAGCACTGAAGCACTTCAAACGTGAACGTGTACGACGGGTGGGAATAAATCACGTCGTAACAACCGTCAAAAAAGCCAAGGCTACATTAGGACTCACGTGTGATAATGTGACTCTCTTGGTGGAAAAACCAACATCACAATTCCAAGACTGGAAAGCGCTTACCACGCTCATCAACGCTAACCCTGAAAAAGTATGGCTTGACGCTTGTCTAGCGAAGCTTCTTAACACACTAGGTTTAATGCACTTTGACATGCCGTGTAGACAGGGCATCTACAGCATGTCCTTGAACGCTGACCTAGACGCATCAAAGTGTTCCAACGTAAAACAACCGATCGCGTACACTTCCATAGAAAACACGTGGCAAGCCGTACGAACTCAAAAAGGCTGCCTGATGGATCGAATAATCAACTGAAGACGGCAAGGAGGTCATGATTCTTGAAATGTTTTTTCACATCTGACTTACATGGTCAAACATTACGGTACGCATTGCTCTTCGACGCCGTGTCCCTTGAAGCACCCGACGCCGTCTTTCTTGGCGGAGACTTGTTCGATGTGATTCATCACTTCCCCCCAGCAGCATCAGACCTTACACCCTTCTTCGAGCAAAGTCTTGCTGACAAAATCCGAAAACTCAGACATGACGATGGCCTCGACACCCGTTTCTTTGTGATAATGGGAAACGATGACCCCCGCTGCTACGAACCGATCCTGATCAATGCAGACCATGAAGGCTTGATTAGCTATGTGCACGCACGAACTCTGCCGTTCAAAGACCTTTACGTGACCGGATACTCATACGTGCCCCCTACCCCCTTTCGACTTAAGGATTGGGAACGATACGACGTGTCTGGCTACGTGGATCCTGGCACACTACCCCCAGATGAAGGTCTCAGGACCGTTCGCACTGGCGCTGAGGAAGCAAGCTACGCCACGATCGCTGAGGACCTTGACAAAATAGTGAAAGCGGCACCGGTTGAACGAACCATTTTCCTATTCCACGCCCCCCCGTATGGTGGAAAACTGGACGTTGCATACAGAGGGACCCACATAGGCAGCATAGCCATACAACGCTTCATAACCCGCCACCAACCACTCCTGACCTTGCACGGACACATTCACGAATCACCGGACATGACAGGTTCATGGCAGGAGAAAATAGGTAGAACCTACGCGTTCTCAGGAGTCAATGATGCTCCGGGGCTAACCCTCATCAGGTTTGATACGAACAGATTGGAGACTGCGACAAGACAAAACATCCCGCCAACTGGGGAGCGCACAAATGCGGAAGCTGCAGATTAAGCAAACATCCACAGCAATCCTGCTTCTACGCGCCCTACGAGACGTGGACGTAAAGCTCGCCTCAAACAACAAGACAAACCCCTTCTTTATCGATGAAGAGGGAAACGTGACTAGAAAAGTGCGAGGTTATCTCCAATTCTTTCCAGAAAAACTGACCGCTCATGTAACAACGGGCCCGTACAGCTTCACATCAGTAAGAATTCTAGTTAATAAACTGAAAAAGGCCGGCGTAATTCTCTCCCTAGAGTTTCACAACCCAGAAATTGGTCACACAAACTTTGACTGTTGGTTCAACATCACATCGAAAACAAACCGCGCATATTACTACCTGTACTCCTGCTACTTCTGGCACCAAGACAATGTTCAGGCACTGTTTTCAGAAATCTGCGCGGACAACCTGGACCGTGACGTCATCAGAAACGCAAAACTCGTCGACACTGCCCTCGCCAAACTGCTCAAAACATGGCAAATCCCAAAAACCAAACAACCCCCGGCCTGGTGGCGCCCTCCACTCAGCTCATATGCAGATTCCGCCCCGCTCAGTTCATATATGACTTTAATTGCAGCACAGGTAGCGAGCCCATGAAACTCATACATGTTCGCCAGAAACCATCGAGATCCTTGCAAGGATAGGCTATTGCCCAAACTGCAAAAAATAAGGTTGGAGGAAAATTCAATGGAAAGAGATCTATCAGGCGAAACGGACTGCACGATGGAGAAGACAAGAATGTTTCCCCATTCTCTGCTTAAGGCGGTGGAAAAGATAATGACAAGACAGCATGAACAAATATCAGAAGCAGAACTCATCCTCACCGCGGCCCGCGTTGAAGGCGAAAAGAAAATGGTCTGGCTTCAAACAATATGGTTCATTGAAACAGGCGTTGTAAAAATCAATCTTGCTGCGCTGCCCATCGAAGTGAAACATGAACTTGAGGACCTGCATGACGCCCTTGCTCTAAACCAGCAGCACGGCCCCTTCTGTCCATTCATAAGAAATCTCTACCACGGCGCCTCCTGGCTACCAGACGAGAAATAATAAAACATGTTCCGGCTAAAGGTAAACTGGAGAAAACTCCAACGCTTACCAAATTAGTGCCAGAAAGCCCCTGATTTGAATCAGGGGATGAATGGCCGCCGAAACCTTTAAACGTTGCCCATTTGATGACTACATGGGCATCTTCCGAAACAGTTCTGAAATACATCAAGTG